>OCLC01000032.1_pt1 | contig 84658 bp, 97 predicted proteins | sample 1502911 | NCBI WGS metagenome assembly OCLC01 (sample SAMN03418284, study PRJEB22391) | human gut metagenome | biome: human-gut; feature: organic feature; material: feces | host: Homo sapiens | place: Italy | collected 2013-04 | reverse complement strand
ATCAATAAAATTTAAAAATTATGGATACATTAAAATTAAAAAAAATACTAATCAAGGATATTGCATAATTAAAATAAAGTCTTTATATTTGCATATCAAAATTAAAAAAAATACTAATCAATAAAATTTAAAAATTATGGATACATTAAAATCTACCTCAATCCTTGCTTTAATCATTGCACGAAACCCTTATCACATTATCTCTATTCAAGGCTCCATGCCTATGTCACATGCTCAAAATACATATGAATTCGAAATTGCCGAGGATGACCCCAACTATAAGGAAATATCCGATTCTTCACTCGAAATGCTCTGGGTATATACTTATTCCGATAAGAAATCCCTAGAACTCGACCTAATGGAAATCCTAAATCAAATGGACTTGCTCAGAGGCGGCGATGACCAATATTTCGATTATAATTTCGATTATAACGTAGATGAACTGGACATGGTACTCTACGGTGCAACCCTTATCCTTGAACAGGAAAAATACAAACCATTAATCCTGGCTCAATTACAACATTATCAGGATTGCTTCGACGAGGAAGAACATGCAGAACTAATTGATTATTACAATTATTACATTGACTTGCTCGAAGAACCAGAAACTCTTTACGAGAATGCCGAACAAAATATCAACCTTTTAAAATCCCTAATCAAATGAGAACCTAAATTGCAGAAGCCCAGGCCTAACTAAGGTACCTGGGCTTTTCTATGTACATACCTAAGAGGCCATCTATAGACTTCATATAATCACCTAAGAGGTACTAGAGCTTTACTACACATATACTTACTAGCCTTATATAAGAACCCACTAGGCCTATCTATAGAGCCTATAAGGCTTACCCAAGTACACTAACTATCGACCATAGATGGCCTTCAGGTATAGGCAATGTAATATACAGATACTATATAGCCACTTAAAAGGCCCTCCGAAAATTCCCTAGAATCTTCTGGCCTTGTGAATTTGTTACGAGGGATTACCAAGAGGTTATAGTAGGAGAACCATAGATGGCCTTAATCTGTTATCATACAGGTATTATATAGCGGACAACGTGCGGGCAATTTAGGACCCCGCGGGGTTAATGAGTGGAAATTTGATAAAAATTTTGATAATAAATAATGTACGTGTAAATAATAAAATTTTTGAAATATGCAAATATTTTCTGAAAATTATTCTTAAAATAATAAAATTCATTTTTAACTAAAATTTTTCTCGAATTATTTTGTAGATTAAAATAAAGTTCTTATCTTTGTAATGTCAGAAAGGGATAAGAGGTTTAAAATTTAATGAGAAAAATTTTCAAAAAAAAAATCCTTGAAAATTTTGTAGATTAAAAAATAGTTCTTATATTTGCATAGAGAAATAAAACAAAAAACCTTTTCGAGTTTATAATAAGACTTGAATTTTTATCGAAAAGGTTATAATAAAATAAATTCAAAAGTTCAAGCATTTTTATTATGGAAGAAAAAAAATTAAATTCAGTTAAGAATGTAAATGTAATTGAAAATTCTACAAAAGAACAAATAAACAAAGTTAGTGCTAAAAAAGCTAAAGCACAAGCAAAAGCAAACAATATTCTTTATAAGGATATTTTAGCTAATCTAAATAAATCAACCGAGGGACTTTTAAAAACTTCTTTTGGGGTCAAAAAATCAGATATTTATAAAGAAGAAATTCTTTCAGAACTTTCGGACAAAGAAAAAAAAGTAGCTCGAAAAAAATTTAAAAATACAATGCTTTCTTTATCTGAATCATTAATTCAAGAAAAAGATAAAACACGATTAGAGAAGCTAAAAAAAGCGTTTTTAGACTTTTATAAGCAAGTTTACAAAGTAAATGATTTTTCACTTTCTTCTGTTTGTTCTGAAAATATGAAAGAAACAAACAAAGATATTTTGAAAAAGGCTTTACAGATTGTAAAAAAATAAATTGTTTAATCAAAGTAGGGAATTAATTCCCTACTTATAAAATATAACTTATGAATTTTGTTTTAGGAATCTTATGCTGGATATTTATTTTCACTATATTAAGTTTTTTTGCTTATGCGTGGGATAAACAAGAAAATAAAAGAAAATAAAATTTTTTAAAAAGTAAGGGAATGTTTGTCCCTTACTTTTTTTTTGACTTATTCTAAATAAGGGCTACCGTACCCGCATTTTAGTACCTGGTATTTTTAGGCTTTCGTATTAAGAGGTACCCTGAACACAAACCCAGTTTTTACTGCCACAACTTTTTAGAATCCTATCTTAAGGGCATTGCCTAGAAAAGCCTTGAACATACTACACAAAAACCTTCCTACACACGTTAAGAGCATACCAAGACACAACACACAAAGAAGCCAGAGACCTAACATCCCTGGCATTCATCCTACAAAAGAATATCCAATATCTCCTTAATCTTATTCTTCCCAATAAGCCTTCTACCATTCCTTATCTCATAGAAGAAAGTATAATACATCTCAAGTTCTTCCATCCAAATCCTATCTCCCCCCTCCAATAATGGTTCTATTCTCATCATATCCTCAGGATTAATCCACAACCGATACCAAATATTCTTACCTTCCTGACATTTAAGAATCCTAATTCTATATGGGATATACTTCTTATAGGTAGGAAACCAATACCCAAATATATAATCCTCTCTATTAATCCTATCTATGGGAGTCTTCAACCATCTATTACTTCTTATGATATGATATTCTCCATAACCTATGTGACTAAACCCTGAAGGAAACCAGAGATGGGTAATACCAAACCTTTCAGGTTGGAACCAGGATTTAATTACACTATGCCAGAATTCATGATTCTGATTATCGAATATCCTACACATCCCTAGGTTAGTTTCTGCATGTCTTAGGAAATCAATTACCTTGATTATCTCATACTTCACTTTCTCATAATTTTTCGAATATCCTCATCTCTATGGTGAAGTTATTCTTTGCTTCTTCATCGATATTACTCATGATACTAATCCATATAAGAATATTATAAACCAAGCCACTAGGATAAAGATATAAGGGATTGCATACTTCTTAAATGGGTATCTCTCTATCCCATCATTAAGGGCATATATAAATACTATTGGCCATAGCAACATCATTAATGCTACTCCCAGTAACTTAAACCAAGTAAAGCCAAGTAATACCATAGCATCAAAATTCATTGAGCTACCCTTATAATTACCATGACTATCGAAGTGATAGTAGTTCTTAGGTTTTAATACTTGCTCAGCTCCTAGGTAAGGTGGTAGGTCCTTTTTAATGAACCTACCCTTGCTATCTCTTGCCCTTTCTTTTAGGAGTTTGGGAGCAGATAAATCTTCGTCGTAATCTTTAATTCTAGCCATTGTTTTTCTTTTTAAAGAATATTAGGTAAATAGGAAATAAAGGTAATACTAACCAGATTGTAAGAAATAATAGGTAAGGTCTTAGCATCCTAATTTCTTGACATAACAGCTTGGTTAGAAATATAGAGGGGATTAGGCATATCCCATAGATTATGCCTAATATTATCCAAGTACTATTCATTGAGTTTTTCGATTAGTTTCTTAAGTTTCTTATCTAAGGTTATCACTTTCTCAAAGGTTTCCTCATCCTTATGTTTCCCGTTATCGTCTAACCATTTTTTGATTGCCTCTAAGGATTTCTTGGATTGATGGTATGCAACAAAGGCATTGTACTTCTGTTCATTCTCTGTAGTACAAGGTAGGATTATTGCATTACCTTTTCCATCTAATCGAGTAAATTGACCATCTAGATTTGTTGTTCTAGTAATTATTACCTTGTTAGATAATATTGCAGTACCATTCTTTTTATCGATAGATACTACGTTTGCCTTTTCCATTAGGGTTTTGTCTTGGTAAATTACCGAGTTACCCTCTTTGAGTTTTACTATTTCTTTTTTCATATAAATATATTATTTATTTCTGTTATGCAAATATACTATTTTATTTTTAAATATCAATTATTATTGAATAAATTCTGCAAATCTTCTGAGGTTATCCCATTCTGACGATAGTAGTCGTATTCCCAAGGATTTAGAGGTTTGCAATTGACTGGGTATTCGTCCCATAATTCGAAAGGCAGATAGCCAAGAGATTCTATACTGTTGAAATACTGTACCTTACCATCAGTAAATAAGAAATATTTCAGAGGTCTATCGATTGCCTTACCGAAACTACTCCCTATTAATCTGATATCCTTGTTGGCAATGTAAACATGATACTTATCAGTTATCAAATATATCTGGGTATTCCAGGGTTTCTTAGATTCATCTAAGGTTTTTCTAAACCAATCGACCATAATCTGTTGTTTCTTTCCTATATCCATAATTAAATTATTTATATTCATTGATAAATAGAACTCGATATACCTACCTAAGAAAGGCTACAAGCAATACTTTATACTCTTTAATGTAAACTCTAAGAATTTATATTATGGATAAACTTACTAACGAATTAATTGCTAAGGTTGCAAACAAATTAAACCTTGAACCAGCTCTATTAAAGACAGTAACTGTAGTAGAATGTGGTAATCGAGACGGATTTTTACCCTCAGGTAGACCTCAAATTCTCTTCGAAGGTCATGTGATGTGGAAATATCTGAAGATAAAACTCGATGGAGAAGGTAAAAGAACCTATTTATATGACCTAGCAAAGAGAAATCCCTCTCTGGTTTATCAGAAATGGACCAAAGAATTCTATTTGGGAGGAGAAGGGGAGTGGAAAAGACTCGAAGCAGCTCGTAAAATTGATGAAAACTGTGCTAATTTAGCCACTTCTTGGGGATTGGGACAGATTATGGGCTTCAATTATCAACTTTGTGGATGTCAATCAGTAGATGAAATGATCCAAAAGATGTCTGAATCTCATGAAATGCAGCTAGAAATGATGTACCATTTCCTCTATAACTCTGGTTTAGTGAAACACTTGAAGGCAAAAGACTGGGATGCCTTCGCTAAAGGATACAATGGTCCGGGTTACAAAGACAATAACTACGACCAAAAGCTGAGAAATACCTACGAAAACTTCAAAGATAAGCTATGAAAAGATGTCATTTTAATAGTTGGGTAGCAAAGGTATTCCTTTTCCCAAGTTACAAAGCAATTACTCTATTGTATAACTCATTCTTCAAACATGAAATAGAGGATTATAGACTCGAAGACATTAACCATGAGTGTATTCATCAGATACAACAAATTGAGTGTAGTATAATTGGTTTAATACTTGGTATTATACTATGGTTCTCATTTGATATATCACTTTGGTGGGTATTAGCCTTGAGTTTGGGTTTCTTTTATCTCTGGTATGGAATAGAGTACTTAATTATCCTCTGTTTTGCCAAGTGGGACAAACAAAATGAAAGGTATCATGATGTAAGTTTTGAAGAAGAAGCTTACAATAATGAAAAGGATTTGCATTATTTAGAGGGTCGTAAGCTATTTGCTTGGTTCAAGTACATAAAATTGAGAAGTTACAAATAAGGTTTAGTTATAGGGTCTATACCTTTAATTATTTTAGATATTACAGATAGTGGCATCTTGAATTTAGTGCTGAGTTCTCTCAGTAATATTTCGGGATGCCTACGTTTATATCTAAATACTCTTAATTTTAACCTATTAGAGTATTTAGAAGTAGGTGAATCTTGGCCTATTTTACCAGGAGTACTATTATGTGAGAATCTACCATCTCTAATACATTGTTGCATATTCTCAGAATAAGTACCCCAATATAGATTACTTACTCGATTATTTAAAGGATTGTTATCCTTATGACATACACATGGTTTATTATCTGGGTTAGGTATATATGCTTCTGCTACCAATCTAGATACCTTTAAAGAACGGGTTATACCTTTAACACATACATGAACCTTTGGGCATGGGTATTTACCTTTACGATTAGTATGTATAGATATATGTAATTTTTTCCAAGACCCCTTTCGTTTTTGGAATATCTTACCACTACGACCATCTATATATTCATCTTTTCTAAATACTTGACCTTGTTCACTTACAAAATGACAAGGTAAACTAGGGATATTTTCTTTCATTTGTTTACTCACATTTTAAATTTCACACTTATATAGTCACAATGGAAAAATTTAATCTACTTGGTATTTGTGCAGGTCAGGGAGCTTTATTATTCCCTTTCCTGAGATCTAAAAAATTTAATCTACTTGGAAATATTGAACCAAGATCGGTTTTTCACACAAAATCTGAAAGCCAGTGGAAAGCTAATTTCAAAGGTATACCTTTCTTAAAAGGGTACGAATTACCCGAAGATTGGCATCCAGATATCATATTATCTAGCCCAGATTGCGGTAGTTGCTCAGTTATGAGATTATCTAAATCTAAGGCTCTTGGAGACCCTAAAAGTAATAAAAGTATACAACTAGTATTCCAAGCAATTCAATATTACGAACCCGCTCTCTTTCTTATAGAAAACCTACCAAGATTGCTATCTCTCATTTCTAAAGAAATGTTAACGGACTTCTTTAAGAACTATAAACTTATTTTTCACGAAAGAAGCGTTTCTGACTTCGGAAACTCCCAAGTATCAAGAAAAAGATTAGTAATCATTGGAGTTCATTTAGACAAGGGAAAAGAGTATTTGGATTCTTTTAATGAAGTATTCCAAGTAAATACTCCAAAACTTACTAGAGATTTACTAGTACAAGCCCCACAGGAAGCTTTAATTCCATTCTCTGATAAAGTTTTAGCCATGTATGATTATCGGAAATTACCTGAAAAGAAAAATCTTACAGTCAGACAAGTAAGACAACTTTGGACTCATGATTTCAAAGATGAAAAGAAATGGCCCATTAAAACTGCTAAAATGAGTACTCTCCCGGGAGTATATCGATTGGAAGATGATAAACCACCTTTAACACTCAGACCCTCAGATAGGCAATTTAGACCAGATGGGTATCCATTGGGTATTTATGATTTCAAGGCAATTATGGGATTCCCCGAAAATTACCGAGTGTTTATTCGGGGATTTGCTACTTGGGATTCTAAGACTTATCACTACTGGTTAAATAAGGCTAGGTATACCTTGAGTAAAGGCTCAGTATATGAAGTGGGATTATGGTTTAAGGCTTGTATATAATTATACTTGTATATATTTAAGTGGCCTAATACCTTCCCAATTCCCATCTTAACTTACCCATTAGGATATTCCTTCCTTCGGAAGGAAGGTATCTTTAGCTAAAGCTAAAGCTACTGTGCACGACGCGTTAAATTATATTATAAAAGAAGCCATACTCTTCGAGGTACCAAGTTTACTATGGAACATAAACAAACCTAAAACTCAAGAAATATGGAAAATTTGAAATTGACTCATGAAGAACGAAGAATACTTAAGTTGAATGGAATCCTTCCACAATCAATTGCTAAGCTAGTTAAGTCTAAAGTTATACGATTAGCTTTCAAATTAGGCAGTAGAATTTCAATGAGAGAATCTGAGAAATGTTATTTCATTGGAATCACTTTACCAAAATCTGAAAACTTAGATCTGGAGTTATTTGAAGAACTGAAGAATAATGCTAATGAACTCAAAGAAATCATTCAAAAGTCTAAATTATGAAGAAGCTTAAAGTTGCCATGGTAGTCCTTTTACTAGGATTTACTATTTACCTTTGCTTCAGGAATTACAAACTGAATCAACAACTCAGTATATTACCTGATAAAGAGATCATTCAACATACTGATACAATTTATTTGAGGAAAGATTTCCTGCCAATTTCCTACGATAATTTACTTAACCCAAGTAGAATCCTTCTCTACAATTCTCCGCATTCTTCGATTAGCCAGGGTTTATGCAGTACCGATTCAGCCGAGATATCAGAGAAGGATTCTCTTGTTCAATTAGTAATCGATAAGAATCAACTTACATTGAGTTTCCTTAATCAAAACTCGGGAATTTATTCTAGTAGGTTATTTCATATCGACACTAATAACTACAAGTATTCTTGGTATAACGGAAAACTTACCACACAAGAAATTAAATCTAGAATAAGATTAGTTCCTTATGTTTATGGTAAGTACCGACCATTTAACAATCTATGGGATTTGGGAACAGGAATTTCAATCGAGACTAAGAGATTTAATTACAAACTGGGGATAAACAGTTTTTATTACCCAAGATATTTCTCAGGTATCAAAACTGATTTAGAACTGGTAGTAACTTATAAATTTTAGATTTTATGGCAAAGAAGATACAGGAAACACCAACTAACCTTACAAGAGAAGAATTATCTAATCTATCTAGGGTTACAATGGATGTTTTCTTTTTCAGTCTTTTTTGTTATGTGATACATCCAGTGAGAGGAAAGGTTCGATTTGAATTATATCCGTATCAAAAAGCCGTACTATACCAATTTATACTCCAGAGATTCAATATCTTGTTAAAGTTCAGGCAAGCGGGTATTACAGAACTTATATCTATGTACTGCTTATGGCTGGCATCATATCATCCTAATAAGAAGATAAACATTATCTCCATTAAGGATACAACAGCTAAGAAGGTACTTAAGAAGATTAAGTTCATGTATAAGAATCTTCCATGGTATATGCAAACCCCGATCATTAACGGAAGAACTGGGGAATTTGGTTCTGCCTCTATGATTGAATTCGATAATGGTTCATTCATAGAATCCATTCCAACATCTTCCGAAGCTGGTCGTTCAGAATCTCTTTCTCTCCTGGTAATTGATGAGGCTGCAATCGTTCGGTGGGCTTCAGCTATTTGGGCAGCTGCCTTCCCTACGCTTTCCACCGGAGGTTCAGCTATCATCAATTCTACTCCATATGGTATGGGTAACTTTTACCATTCAACATGGGTAGATGCTATAGCTGGAGGTAATCCTTTCAATGCCATTCGATTATATTGGCAGATGCACCCAGAACGGGATCAATCTTGGTATGATCAGATGGCTTCTGCATTGGGTCCAAAAAGAACTGCTCAAGAAATCGATGGAGACTTTCTTTCTTCAGGTAATACAGTATTTGATATGGCAGATATCAAGGCTATTGAAGATTGCTTAAGTGATTATCCAGTTTTAAAATATCGTTTCAATCGTCAGTATAGACAATTCAACGAACCAGATCCAAATAAACAGTACTTTATCGGTGCAGACGTTGCAACAGGTAGAGGATCAGACTATTCTTCTTTCACTTGTATGGACAAGCTGGGAGAAGAACAAATTGTGTATAAGGGAAGAATGGCAGTAGATAAATATGCTAGGTTACTGGGAGATACTGGGCAATTATTTAATTTTGCTGTTGTAGCTCCAGAATCTAACGACGTTGGGTTAGCAGTAACTTCTGCTCTTCAGTCAGAAGGATACCCTAACCTATATTACTATCAAAAGCTTCTGAAAAAGAAAGGTAAATCCAGACCAGAGGTTGATAAATCTCCAGGTTGGTTAACTACCCAAAAGAATCGTTCAGTAATTATAGAGGGTCTAGAACAAGATATTCGAGAAGAGAATATTATTGTGAAGGATCCTTTCTTTGTTCAAGAAGCTCCTACCTTTATCTATGATGGTTTGGGTAGACCTGTAGCCATGTGTAAACACCAAAATAATACTTCTGCTGTAGATGTGGATTTGGAAGGAGATGTTTATTCTGATGATGATATATTTGGTAAAGCTATTTGTAATCACATACGAAAAGGAAAAACTAATGTAATAATACAACCGAAATGAAAATTCTTAAGTTTTTTGGATTCGATAGAAGGAATCGATCTCCAATACAAGAAAACAAGGCTAATCCTCCAAGTAAAAAAGAGGAGGTACCTATTTCACCCGGTAGAGTATCGGAACCGGATGATGACCCAGGTAACTTCATTCATACATTGAAAGGCTTAACTCAGATGGTTACGCCTTCTTTTCGTGTTGAAGTGATTCAGCTTTTAAGGGATTTATATAAAGTGAATCCAGATGTTAACATAGCTTTACAGGACATGTTTAAGCTTGCTAATACTGGTCACAACATAACCTTCCCTAATAATACCGATAAAGAGGCTGATAAGATGAGAGATCATCTTTCTAAGGTATCCTCTAAATGGTCTAACTATACTGCTGGTATGGATGGTTTGGTAAACAAGATGATAGTTCAATTGATGATTAGTGGAGCTATCTCAGTAGAAGCTGTACCAAATGAAAAGTTAGAGGGTCTAGCTACTGTATTATTCCTCAAACCAGATAGGATAGTATTCAAAAGAGAGAATAATGGTGTATACAGTCCATATCAGAGGAACACTCTTTGGAATGGCTCGAATAAGCAAGATTATATCAAACTTAATACAGAGACCTACTGTTATGTTGGTATGTATAATGATACCGATGAACCTTATGGAATACCTCCTTTTATGGCATCATTGGACTCATTAAAGGGTCAGCATGATATGAAAACCAATTTTAAACATATCATGGAAATCTGTGGTATGGTTGGTTTTCTAGAGGCTTTGATGGAAAAACCACAACAGAAACCTAATGAAAATGTAGAAGCTTACACTAGAAGATTAAATAGGGAGCTAATACGTTTGAAACAGAATGTAAGGGAAGGTATGAAGGATGGAGTAGTAACTGGTTACATTGATGACCACCAGTTTAAACTTAACTCTACTTCAAAAGAGATGAGCAATATTGATAAACCCTGGAATATGAACCAGCAATCAGTTGCTAATGGTTTGGGAGTAAATGGCAACCTAATTGGAGTACAAGCTTCCATTGGAGAAGGAGCAACTGGTATTATGCTTTCTAAGCTTATAAGTCAGCTAAAGAATATCCAAATGATAGTTTCTTATGTTCTTAAGTTTATTTATGAACTAGAACTACGTCTGGCTGGCTTTGATTGTAAGGGAATATCCATTACTTGGGGATCATCCACTATCTCTGATGAGGTTAAAATCCAACAAGGTAGACAGTATAAGATTCAGAACCTTGACTTGCTTTACAAGGCAGGTATCATTTCTCAGTATCAATATGCTTGGGAAATGGGTTATGATTCACCTTCAGAAGAAGAACCAAGAGTTTCATTGGAAGATCAATTTGCTAAGGGAGGTAATTCAGACCCACAAGAGGGTACTAAGAAGAAACAGAGACAGGACGATAAAAACCAATCTGCTCGTAGATCAAGAGATAAAAATAACCCGGCTCCTTCACGAGGAGATCAAAATACTAAATCAAGATGAGTAAACCGATTACTAAAAAGAACAGAGAACATTTAGATTCTTTAGTGATAGGTAGTGGTCATACTATAATGGCTGGGTATATCCCAACATCCATAGAACCACAAACCTTCTCGGAGAATTTTTATAAATGGGCTCAAACTTCTAAGGAGTCAGTCAGTCAATTTGGTTTTTGGGGAGGAGAAATAGATTATAATACCTATTATCCTGACTTGAAGCCAGAAGAACTTACTCCCAAAGATGAGGAGTTTATTGAACCAATGTTCAGATTATTATCTGCAACTATTGTGTCTAAGAACTGGAATCCTACCGATTTTGGTCAAAATGGAGTATTAAAAGCTTCTATGAGAATGCTCTTAGGACAAACAGTAAACTGTGATCATGAGACTAATATTGGTAATGCTATTGGAGCTGTATCACAAGTTATCTGGCAAGATGAATACAAGGAGGGTTCTTTTGTTATCCCTGCAGGTATTAATGGTATATTAAAGATTGATGGTAAAGCAAATCCGAGAATTGCTAGGGGCATTCTTATGGATCCCCCATCTATCCATTCTAATTCAGTAACAGTACAGTTTAAGTGGGATAAGTCTCACCCAAATATGGGTGATAACGAATTCTACCAGAAACTGGGTACCTATGATTCTAAGGGAGTTATGGTACGAAGAATCGTTACTGAAGTAGTAAGATACTTAGAAACTTCTTTGGTATCTCATGGAGCTGATGCTTTTGCTCAGAAGATTGGGGATGATGGTAAAATCATTAATCCCAATTTTGCCAAGAGAACTTGGGCTTCATACGAAGAATATAGGGATGATAAGTCTAAACAATATTTCTTCTATGATACGAAAACTGATCTAGCTTTGTTCAGTGAAAATAACGATACTTCCCAATCTTATGATGATAACCAAGGAAATCAAAATCCTAATAATAAAGATATGAATGAACTACAAAAATTTTTAGAAAGAATCTTTGGTAAAGATTGCCTTACTCTTGCCGAAGGTACAGAGATGAACGAGGAAACTGCATTTGCAGCCATTCAGGAATTGGTTAATTCTCGTAACACTCTTCAGACTACTGTGGATAACTTAACTACAGAAAAAACTTCTCTTACAGAACAGGTTACTAATCTGAATGCAGAAGTTGCAAATCTGAAGGAAATGGCTCAGGTAGGTAAAAACCACATTACATCTCTCCGTGAAAATGCTGTTGCAACCTATAAAAAACTTATGGGTGACAAAGCTGATGAAACTATCATTACAATGTTGAATGCCGAAACTACCGGCATGGTAACTTTGATCTCTCTTACTAAAGATTACCAAGCTCGATTGGAAGAAAAATTCCCAATGACCTGTGCTAAATGCGGTTCTCACGATGTAAGCCGTGCTTCTTCTGCAACTGAGGCAGAGGATAAATCCGATAACAAAGCTACTGCTCAGAATTCCGAAAAGAGTACTGAAGAGATTCTGAAAGGTATCTATTCAAACAAATTAAAATAATCTCTAAAATAAGAAGAATATGAATACACATCCTACTACTAAGCTGGTAAATCAGGATCAACCGATGACTCTGTTTGGTGAAAAAACTCCCAGAGCGGTGATCTATAAGAGCGAATCTCACAAGTTGCATCAGGCTTTCTGTGTAAAAGAAAACAAAGTTATTCATCAGGGTATGCCGGTAGCTTTGGATACCGATGGTAATATCGAACCTTATATCCCGGGTGGAAATGGCAGCCAGGTTTATCTGGGTATAGCTGTAACTGACAACATTAACCCTGCTTATCAGGCTCAAAGAAATTTCCCCGTAGAAGTAACTGTAGCTGTAGAAGCTTTCATGGTTGTAAACTGGGTAGCTAAAGAGGCTATGAAATGTGGTTATGTAAAACCCACAGATACCCTGTTGATTGACCGTTTCATCACTGCTGAAACTTCAGACGATGATGAAACAAAATTCATTAGCATCGTACCGGCTGATGAAGCTAATGATATTATTCAAGTATTGGTACGCTAATCATTAACTGAACATTAAAAGAACAATGAATACAGAATTTGCACAATTGAAAATGGAAGACCTTAGAAAGGAACTTCCGGAAATGGTAAGAAGTTTGGAAGCATACCGTCAGGGTTCCAACAACACATTGCCTATTGAAGTTACTCTGGAAGAACTGGTACAGGGTAAATATGGTGTATCACAGGATGCCTTCTTTGAAAAGTTGGGCATTAATCCGAAGATTGATACAATGCAGAACATCTTCACTATGCCGCAACAGAATATCCGTTGGATTGTACCGGAAATCATCCGTGCTGCTATTACAACTGGTATGCGTCAGGCACCTTTCTACCCGAACATCATTGCTTCAGACCAATCAATTAATGGTTTGCAGGTAACTATGCCGATGGTAAATATGTCGGATGCTGCTCCCGCTAAGGTAAATGAAGCAGAAACAATTCCTTTGGGAGATGTAAGCTTCGGACAGAAATCAGTTTCTCTGTTCAAAATCGGTAAAGGATTTAAACTTACTGACGAAGTTAAAAACTACGTTTCAATCGATGTATTGGGAATCTATCTCCGTGACTTTGGTATTCAGTTGGGTTATGCTATGGATACTTTGGCAATGGATGTTTTGATGAACGGTAACAAAGCTGATGGTTCTGAATCTGCTCCGGTTATTGGTGTATATGAAACAACCAATGGTATTACTTATAAAGACTTGTTGCATATCTGGGTTCGTGCTGCTCGTATGGGCCGTAACTTTACTACTATGATTGGTGGTGAAGATCAGGCTATCGAAATGTTGAACTTGCCGGAATTCAAAGAACGTCACTCAGGAACTACGGAAGCTACACTGAATATCAAGTCTCCGGTTCCCAACAAGGCTGACTTCTATATTCACCCGGGAACTCCCGATCAGCAGTTGTTGATGGTAGATACCAGTGCTGCTTTGATTAAGCTTACTGCTAAACAGTTGATGCTTGAATCAGAAAGAATCGTATCTAATCAGACTGAAGCTGTATATGCTTCTCTGACTACAGGTTTCTCTAAGATGTACCAGGATGCTGTTCTTCTGTTGGCAGCTAACAAGAAATTCTCTGAAGCTGGATTCCCGAGCTTCATGAACATTGACCCATACCTATTGGTTAACTTAGAATAATATCCGGGATTTCTTCATTGTATTTTTGTCTAATTTCTCCCCGAACAGTTTCAATCCATTCTGTTCGGGGTTTTATATTATAACCTAAAATAAAAGATTATGGCTACTACTTACATTGTAACAGTTGGAACTAATGCCTACAGTTTTAACGACCAGGTAACAGGTATTTCAATTGCAAAAGGCGAAGAGAGAGAACTTACTGCCCGTCAGTACAGAACAAAACGTATTCAGAGAGCTTTAGTTTCTGGCCACTTGGTTTTAGTTCCGGATAAGAACAAAACTGCCAAGTATACTGTTGAGGATATCGAAAAGCTTGACAAGAAGCTAGCTGCTCAGTTTGCAAAGGGTATGGAAATCAGTAAGATTGCCAAAGCTTATTCACTTGAAGAAGCTAAGCTGATTGCTAAGAAACATGAAATCGAAGCTGATCCGAAAGATACCGTAAAAGATATCCTTGAAGTTTTACTTGAAGATTTCGAAGAAAACAAAGAATAAACAAATCCGAATATAAATGAAAAAGAATCTAGACTTCACATATGTAACATCAGGTCTGGAAGTTTCATTTAGAGTATTAACCAAAGTCCCGGCCAAATCCATTTTTGACTGGGACTTTGGCGATGATAAGGGAGAGGTTTTCAATGGTGGAAGACATCAATCTTACTCTTATGAGAAGTCTGGATTTTATGATGTAACCTTACATGTCACTAATTCTGATGGATTAGATTTGACTTGTACTCGAACCGTAGTTGTATGTAATTATGGGCATACTACTCTTCAGGATACCATCTACAATTTAATAGATAGGTATATTCCCAAAGAATTGCATGAGAGTATGACCATAGAAGATAAAACTGCATACATAACTAAATGGCAATTATATATCTTCCCACTAGTAAACCATGTTATACCACCAGATAAATATAATGATGAATTATGGTATGAGGGACTAGAAAACCAATTAATTATGGAATTGGCTGTATGGGATTATCTCAATATACAAATACAAAATATCCTGTTGGTTGCAGGAAACAGTTTTAGAGAAATTATCTCCACTGAATCTACTGGACCAGACCAAGATGGTGATTCACCTGGAGAACATGCTAGAGGGGATAGGATAAAGCAAATTACTACGGGTCCTACTGAGGTACAGTATTATGATAAGATATCCGAAAGTGTATCTAGCTTATGGAGTACTTATTCAAAGATGATTCAACCTGGAGGGTATATGGATGAACTAAGAAAGAATCTATGTATGCTGGCATCTAGGTTGGAGATATACTTACCATTCTGTGATCAAATCGAACGGTTAGTAGTACCAAGAGTAGTAAATCATCGAAAACCCACTCCTTTGGGAGGACCTAATCCAACAACCCCTCTCAATAAAGCAAGTAAACCTTCGTTAACCATAATAGATAAGAAATCATGACAAAAGAACCTTGGAGAATGGTTAAGAACCATTCTTGGAATAGGTATAAAAAGATTATCACTGATTTCTTAGACTGGGATGCTGGAAGACAAACAATTACTTGGGCTAAACATGTTAATCAATATCTAAATCATGCTGAGGATGATAGCCCAAGATATTATAATATTCCCATAGAAGCTTTATGCTACTACAATGCTTTTAGGAACTGGCCCATAAATAAAGCTACAGTTTCTGGAGAATTAGATGATGAGAACCTTTCTATACTTATTTCAAAGAATTACATAGAACAAATCGGATATCTCAATCAAGAAGGTTATTGGAACTTTAACTGGTCTGAAGATAGATTTGTTATCAATGGAATAGTATATAAACCTTCTGGAGATACTCAAGTATCTCAGGCTAAGGATGAAGCTTTGGTATTCTTGGTAATCCTTAAAAGGGATAGAGATACTAAAATCAAATTCGTAGAACAAAATCCATAAAGATATGAAAATGTTAATGTTACGTTTCACCAAGCTTAACAATGTAGATGGGGATTGGTGGGACAGTAATCTTATAATCTTGAATGGACCTTCTGGAGTTCACATAGAAATGCCTGGTACTGGTAATTCGGCTACTACCATGCAATCTATGACTGGTATGAAGTTCGTATCAAATTACCAAGATTACTTTGGAGAGGTATGGGATAAAGATATACCTCATATTGGCTTTGGCCAAGTTATTAAGTTCCGAGTTAGGAAATTACCCGATTATGCAGTAGTTATGGGAGATATCGAGGATGGAGGAGATGTTAACCCAGATTATCCAGATGATATCCTAAATGCTTTTGCCGGTAAAGAAAAAGAATATTTCAGAGGTAATAACTCAGAACTGTTATTGGGAAAAAATAAAGTAACACCTTAAAATATATACATATGTACGTTAGTAAATACTACACTTGCGAAGAAATTGACCAACGGCTATTACAGGGTTATTATGATGACTCTTTGGCTCATGGTTTTGTTGGAACTCTTAAAGAGTTCTGGGCATTCTTCTTATCAATTGCAAACAAGGTAGATAAGAAAGAAGGTTGGGATTTGTCAGAAAATAACTTCTCTGATGAATTGCTAGAAAAATTGAATGGAATTGAGGAACATGCTAATTACGTTACTAAAGTTTCTCAATTAGAAAACGACTTGAAATATCAGACTCAAGAACAAGTTGAAAAATATATACATGACTTAGTAGATGGTGCCGATGATGCTTTAGATACATTGAAAGAATTGGCTGAAGCATTAAACAATGACCCGAACTTTGCTACCAATATCACTAACCGATTAACCGAATTACGTACTCAATTAGAAGCTGAGGTAACCAGAGCTAAGAATCGTGAAAACGAATTAGCTTCTCAGATTAAGACTGTGAACGATAACTTGGTTAACTCGGTTAATACGTTGAATGCAACTATCACTAAAGTAGTACAGGATATTACTAAGATGATCGAAGCAATAAATGCTCGTATTCAAAGGGTAGAAGACCGGGTTGGTGATTTGGAAGTAGAAACTGATAATAACTTAACCGAAGCCAAAGAATATGCTAAAGAATTGGTAGAAAAGGAAGCTGCTGAACGTAGAGCTGCTGATGAGAAATTAACTGTTTCAGTTAATCAAGTACAGTTAGACCATACTAGGGATATTTCCGACTTAAACAACAAGATTTTGACCGAGGCTTCAGAAAGATCCAATGCAGATGTAGCATTAGAATCTAAACTGAATACTGAAATCAGTGACCGTAAAACTGCAGACCAAGAACTTGAATCCAAGATTAATGCCGAAGCTGCAGCTCGTACTGCTCAGGATGAAGTATTACATCAGCAGATTGTAAAGGAAGTTTCTGATCGTCAGAATGCAGATAATGGTTTACAGCAGAACATTACTCAAGAAGCTCAGAACCGTCAGAATGCAGATACTGTACTTCAGAACAATATTGATAATGAAAAAGAAACTCGTATTGCTCAAGATGAAATCCTTGACCACAAGATTGAGGATTTGAAAACTCAGGCAGGTACAAATAAAACTGAATTGCTTGAAAAACTAGAGCAAGAAAAACAAGAACGTATTGCTGCAGATAATGGTTTAGATGATCGTAAGGTAGATAAAAGAGAAGGGTATTCTCTTACTAAAAACGACTTTACTGATATTCTAAAGGCTAAATTGGATGGCATTGAAGAATTTGCTAACTACATCACAAAAGTATCTCAGCTTATCAATGATGCGGGTTATCAAACTGAAGCAGATCTCCAGGCAGCTATAGAAAAGATTATCGGAGAAGCTCCCGAGGTTCTTGATACTTTGAAGGAAATTGCAGATGCTTTGGGTAATGATCCTAACTTTGCTACTACAATTACTAAGAAATTGGCAGCTATCACTGAGCAGTTGAATCAGGAAATTACTAATCGTACAGAAGCTGATACCCAGGTACAGGCTAATGTAAATAAGGAAGTTTCTGACCGTAAAGAAGCTGATACTGCACTTGAAGCTAAGTTGAAAGAATACGTTAATAACGAAGTAGATAAGATTACCGGTAATACTGATGATATTCAAGCTAGTCTGAACAAAGAAATCCAGGATAGAAAAGATGCAGATACTGCGTTACAGGCTGCTATCACTAAAGAAGAAACAGATCGTAAGGCTGCAGATGCTGCATTAGATACTAGAGTAACTGCTAATGCTACCAAAATACAAGAATTGGCTTTATCTATTCAGGATGCAGTAAATACTGTTAAAAACGAACTTCAGGCTAAGATAGATGCTTTGCAAATAGAAGTAAATGCTAACAAGGCAAATATCCAACGTAATACTGACCGATTGAATGATCAGATTACTAAGGAAGCTGAAGATTATGCTGAATTAAAAAGCATGGTTAATGCAGAAGCCGAAGCAAGAGCCAATGCTGATACTAATCTTAAGTCTCAGGTGGATAAGGTAATTATCGATTTGAATACTGAAATTTCAAAGAGAGAAGCAGGTGATACTGTTTTACAACAGAATATTGACAAGGAAATCTCTGATAGAACTGCTGCAGACACCTTGTTAGACAACAAGTTCACTGGCTTGATAAATACTGAATCTACTGCCCGGGCAAATGAAGATGAGAAAATCAATGCTCGAATCGACCAGGAGATTAAAGATCGTAAGGCAGGAGATGATGCTTTAAGTACCAGAATAGATAGCCTTAATAGTGGAGTAACTGGTTCTTTAGCTGAGCTCAGAGAGAAAGTAACTAATAACACTACTGCTATTCAAACCGAAGTAGAAAGAGCTAAGGCTGCTGAACAAGCCATTAAGGATTCTCTGACTACAGCTATGGAAAATCACAAAGATGATTTGGTAGTTATATCTAAAAATATCAGTGATGAGGCTCATAGTAGACTACAAGAAGATATCAAGCTTCAGAATAATATAGATACCGAAACCCTTAATCGTACTCAGGCCGATACTTTGTTAGAGAACAAAGTTGCTCAGGAAGTATCCAATAGAGTTCAGGCTATTGAGGATTTGAATAACCGAAAAGTAGATAAGGTAGATGGTAAAGAACTTTCTTCAAATGACTTTACTGACTTATTAAAAGATAAGTTAGATAACATTGAAGAATTTGCTAACTACATCACTAAGGTATCTCAGTTGGAAAATGATTCTCATTATCAGAATGCCGAACAAGTAGAAGCTGCAATTCAGAAAATTATTGGTTCTGCACCAGAAGTACTTGATACTTTGAAGGAAATTGCAGATGCTTTGGGTAATGATCCTAACTTTGCAACTACCATGACTCAGAAACTTACCGAGTTAACTACTAATCTTGAAACCGAAACTCAAAACCGTATTAATGGTGATGATGGATTGGAAACCAGGCTTATAAATCTGGGTAATAGTGTTAACCGTGTAGTAGAGGATTTAAGAACTTATGTTACTGAAACTCGTACTGAATTATTGGCAAGAGCTAATAACCAGGATGCTCTTATCAATAAGAACTCGGCAAATATCCAGAGAAACTTGGAATTAATCCAGGGTCTTCAAAATAATCAAAGTACTGGTTATCTTGAAATCAAGGAACTGTTGAATACAGAAATTGAGGCTAGAAAGGCTGAGGATATTCGTATTGAGGCTAAAGTAGATAAGAATACTCAGGATCTTACTACAGAACGTAATGAACGTATTGCTGCAGATAAAGTTCTCCAGGATAATATCGATGCTGAAGAAGCTGCAAGAATTGCTGCTGATAATGCTCTGGGTAAACGTATTGACAAAGAAATCCAGGATAGAAAAGATGCAGATACGGCTTTGGATAATAAGTTTACCAATGTCACTAATGACCATGAGACACGGTTACAGGCTGAAGAAGCAACTTCGGATGCTTTACCATTGACTGTGGTTACAGAAATTGACCAGAACCCAGTTATCAATGGTACTTCTGCTGAAGTAAACTTTAAGAGTTCTGTAAAAGAAGAGGGCAATCTTTATGGAGAACCTAGGTCTTATAAGTTTGCTATTCCTGCTTCTACTGATACCAAAGCCGGTCTTCAATCGGCCGCAGATAAGAAGAGATCGGATTCTATGCCTAATGATTATATCACTGGAGCTAGCTATACTCCTAAAGCAGGCGTAGTTACTACTAACATAAATAGAAGTACCTATAATTCTGATGAAGGAATACAGAAATCGAATGATTTCACTGTAGATATACCTGCTTCTACTGCAAAAAAAGCTGGTGTACAAACTGCTGCAGATAAGAAATTATTTGATTCTATTCCTCGGACTGTAGTAGTTGGAGAAGGAGCAGCTTCGGATGCTAGCCTTGTTAGATTATTAGTAAACCGAAAGACTGTAAGTGAAGGAGTATATAAAGATGATAATAGTATTTTATATTTACCAGTGGCTTCAACTACTAAAGCTGGTACCATGTCTGCTGCGGATAAGGTTAAGTTAGATGAAACTTTACCTAATCAAATTGCTAAGGAAATCCAAGATAGAAAAGATGCAATTGAAGCACTGAAAGAAGCTTCAGAAGCTTCTCTTGCCCAAGAAATCGAGGATAGAAAAGCAGCTGACCAGGCATTGGACACTAAACTCACTCAGGCTATCAAGGACGAGGCAGATTCCCGTGCTGAATACGATAATAACTTGATGGGTACTATTAATACGGAAATCCAAGATAGAAAAGATGCAGATACGGAACTTGAGAATAAGTTACAAACTAACATCAATAAATTAGAAAAGAAGCATGATGATTTTGTAGCAACTAAGGGCCAAGCTAATGGATTGGCTTCTTTGGATGGTAATGGCTTAGTACCCTCTAGTCAATTGCCTTCTTATGTTGATGATGTTATCGAGGGTTATGCTACTTATGAGATCAGTGAAACTGGAAAGCTGAGCAATATTAAATTATATTCTGACCCAGATCATGCTAATCCTATTACTGGAGAATCAGGTAAGATATATTTGAATATTACTCCGGATGAACCTCCCTATCAATTCCGTTGGTCAGGTACTCAATTTGTAGATAGTAATACTTCTTCTCTGATTTTGGGAGAAGTTACTGGTACTGCTTATGATGGTGCTAAAGGTAGAAAAGCTACCGCTATAACCAACAGTATTCCAAATACTATTTTAGATACCCTAGAATTTGGTCAAGCGTATACCGATTATGTACAATTAAAATACCATTATTATCGTAAACAATTTGTAACTGATCAAGATGATCATTATACGGCACAACCTCATAAACAGGTAGATATACCTGCTTCTACTGCAGAAAAAGCTGGTGTACAAACTGCTGCAGATAAGAAATTATTTGATTCTATTCCAGGTACTATTATAATTTCTGGTAAAGGGGTAGTTCAGAATACAGATAAAGTTTGGGTACAGATCAATAAATCTACTAAAGCTGAGGGAATATATGGTGAAGCTACTACACAAACATTAGAGATTTTAGCTGCTAATGCTAATCGAGCTGGAGTAATAACTGTTGAGATGTTCAACAAACTTAATTCTGGTCTAAATGGAGATATTACCAATGCCCTGAATGAAGCTAAGGCTTATACTGATGCTGCTAAAACTGCATTAGATAGATTAATCCAAGATTCTGATAGAGTAATCAAGAAAAGCTTAGATGCTCATATCGGCAATAAGAGTAATCCGCACAATGTAACCAAAGCTCAGGTAGGTTTAGGTAATGTACAGAACTTAGCTCCAGCAGATATGCCAGTATCTACTGCTCAAGCTACTGCTATTGCAGAGGCTAAGGCTGCAGGTACAAAAGCTCAGACCGACTTAAATACCCATGCAAACAGAAGAGATAATCCGCACAATGTAACTAGAGCTCAATTAGGATTGGCTACTACAGACCAAGTAGTATTTGCTAAAACTACTGCAGCTTCTGGTTTCTGGAAGGAATCAGATGGTAGATTAAAATCTCAAGTAGAGAATTTGAACCATACTCTAGACCAAATCTGCAATATACCTACGGTTCACTTCAAGATGAACGGTAAATACCAAGTGGGAACTATTGCTCAGAGCTTAGAGGAAATCGAACCACTGTTGGTATCAGAGAATAATATACCTGCTTCTCAAGTACCTAACCAATCTAGATTCGAAACTTTCGTTGGAGAAGATGGTCAGGAATATGTAAAAGTAAAAGTGGTAGAATACGAAATGCTCAGTGTCATGGCTCTCGAAGGAGTTAAGTTATTGAGAAAAGAATTCGAAGACTTTAAGAAACAATTAAACAATAAATAATATGGCAGAAATAGCAACTTGGAGTGCTATTCTGAATAAGACCGGCCTTGGTAAGACCTCTAATGAGTGCCCTACCAAGGCTGAGTTGTTAGCACTCAATAATGGTAAGAATTCTGATGTTGATAAGGTTATTGTGATTAGCAATGCTGCTAGCTATGGTAACAATGAATGTGTCAAATTAGAGGATATCAATGCCGAGCAATGGATTTATACTTTCCAGTGGGATGATCCGAATGGTAATCCTTCTTTTAATGCTCCTGCTACTGGAGGTACATACCCATTTGGTTCATATGCTTCTAATCGAGTTAAGCAAGTAAATGGAGTTAATACCCATATCTCTCAAAGTTTGAAGAATGATGTCACTAAAACCTCGGAAGGTTCTTGGTATACCACAGACTACGAGGGTAATAACGGTAGAATCGTACCTAACAATACATCTACTAATAGTAAATCAACTACTGTAATTTGGACTCAGAAGTATTCAGGTAAAACTATACAAGCAACCTTTACCCAAGCAGCAGGTAGTAAGGTTTATTCTTCATGGAGTTACAACTGTAGAGTAGATAAAACTTCTTTCAGTTACAGTGGAGGTCAATCTAATGTAACTGCTAAGAGTGCAAGTAGAACTTATACTTGGAATGGCCAAGGAAGTAGTTATACAGAATCCGAAACGGCTACAGTAAGAGTTTCTAGTCCGGCTTCTATTAGTGGGAATAGTATTTCTATCCCAAGTAATAGTGGTTCTGCTAGAAATTTTACGGTTACTTTCGATTTCCCAACTGCTACAGACCAGACTCTTTCAATTTCTCAAGAAGGAGGACAAGTAACTTATGTAGATCATCTGTCTATAGAACCTACTACTAAGAATGTATCTGGAAGTGGTCAAACTTTTGATGTGATAGTAAATGCCAACTATGATAAGTACTTGAATGGAGTATACCAAGAAAATATAAAATCCGAATATACTAATGCTAGGGTAGTAGAAGGTTCATCATCGGATATTACTATTACTAAAACCAGTACTGGGTGTAGTATTAGGGTAGCACCAAATCCTAATGAGAACAGTTCTAGGACTTATGTCGTAGAATTTACTTATGATTCAGCTACTCCAGTTCGATTAACGATTACTCAGAACAAAGCTGTAGTTAGTTATCCTAGTAATGGTATAGTATTTGAACATAGTACTCAACAAAGTAGTGGTTATAAAATTAGTACTCTATCCATAGGTACTGTTGGAGGCGAAGGAGGTAATATTTCTTTTTATATAAAGAGTTATAGGTCTAGATACGTTAATGGTTCTTTAAGTTCTACTGAAGCTATTAAACCTACTCTTATTTTGCCTTCTGGAGTAACTGAATCCATTACTAATGTGAGTGGTTATTACTTTAAAGTAACCCTTACCATATCTGAGAACTCAAATACTTCAAGTAGAACTCTTACAATCAGGGCTAATCAACCCAATGGTTTAGATAGAGAGCTAGTACAAACTGCACAACAGAGTGCTTCAACTTATGAGTTTGGTATTAGGGAAAACTTGGAGGATTCTTTGAGTACTTCTCTTACTTATTCTGGCTGGCCAGCAGAAAACCCCTTATACAATAGATCTGTAAGAGTATATTCTAGGAAGAATGGTAACCGATTCCTTAATTGGGCTTTATCTTCTAATGCGGATTGGATCACTATATCTGGTTCAGGTGCCAGTGCTACATCATATAAGGTAGCTACTAATAACAGTAGTTCATCTAGAACAGGAGTAATAACTTTTACTCAAGGAGAATCGGGTAAAACTTGTACTCTGACAATAATTCAAGAAGCGGGGGATGTATATGAGTTTTATATTACTGACCCAGAGGGTAATGGCCATCACACTGATTTCACATTCTCAGCTCCCTCAAGTGGATTGGTAAATAAACATGTATTTAATCTTATCTCTACTCACAATGGTAGTCCATTATCTGCAGACGATATAGAAAGGATCAATCCGGAGATAGAAAATAAACTTATAGGTTTAGTATTAACAACTGATTCTCAATCTCCATTTAGGTTTATGGCAAATATAACTGGAGCAGGTTATTCTGTAAGAAGCGCAGCCGATACTCTTAGACAGAAGCCATCTGGAAAAACTGTAATTTTTAGAATTCTTCAAGAAGCTAAAGATAATTCCTTCAGATTGGAATTAAGTTTAAATATTACAAATGGTAATGATCAAGATACGTGGGGATTATTTGATACAGATAATATACCCCATACTTCTGACTTTATGTATGATATGAGCTTAATACGTGAGGGTATTATAGTAAACTCAGTAAAAGGTAAAATAACTGTGAATTCTATTCAAAGTACTACTAAGGATAGAGGGATTGGAGATAGTGTTTATGTATGGGCTTATAATTCTGTAAGAGGTTTATGGTTATCAATTGGTAATTTTAGGATTGAAGAAGGTACTAATATGCATCACTGGGATACTTCTTGGCCCACCTAGACAATTTAATCCTAAACACAACACTAGTACATTTATTGATAGATAAATTTAATTATTAACTTTAAAACTAAATCATTATGGAAGTTAAATCTGGTGAAGGTACTGTAGTGGTTGCGGATCGTAATCGTTATAGTGATGAATGTTGTAATAATCGAGGATGGGGCTCCGGTTGGGGTGCTGTCGGTGGAGCTTTAGTAGGTGGTGGTTTTGGTGCTGCTGCAGTTTCTGTATGGGACAAAATCAATGACACAAAAGCTGATATCCAAAAAGTGGAATCTACTGTTCAGGAAGCAAAAGCTGGTATTTACAAAGACATATCTGATGCTGCTCGTGGAGTTACTTCTGAAGTTGCAGGAGTTTCTAGACAAGTAGAGGGTGTAGGTAAAGAAGTACTTAACAATCGCTTTGCTACTGAACGTGGCCTTTGTGATCTTGGTTATAAGACTAATTCTGATATCCGGGATTCTCGTGATCAAATGGGAGCAGGGTTCAATCGGGTTATGGATCGTCTTTGCCAGATGGAACATCAACAGTCAAATTGCTGCTGTGAAATTAAGAGCTTAGTTAGAGAATCCGAAAACAGATTAGCTCTTCAGGCAGAACGTAATCATTGTGAGGTAATGAAAGGTCAGCAAGAGATTAAGTGCTTGATTGAGAACACTGCAAAAGACCAAGAAATTGCTAGACTGAATCGAGTAGTTGATGCTCAGAGAGATCAAAACATTATCAACTCGGTAGTACAGGCTTTAGGTAATAAAACTGCATAATTTCTATTAAAGTTGATTAGGGAAAAGGGAGGTACCTGTAGCGGGTATTTCCCTTTTTTCGTTTTAATCTAGTAAGAAACATGGAAGAAGATAATAAACTACAAACTTTTACTCTCCAAATGCAACTACCAGCTCCTAATTTAGAGGTAGCAAAGAGAGTAGCTGATGAAGCACAAAGACTGATAGATATCTATGGATACTATAACTTCTTGAACCTAGTAGAATTTATGAAACAGAATCCCAGTATGGTTCAAATGGGATTAAGTCTAATCAATAAAAATAATGCAGTATGGAAGAAATGAAATTCAAATCCTTACAAAGAGGAGATTCAGTTTTTACTCTAGAAAGAGATAGAAGATCAATGTACCCAATCTTTGACCGAGCTAAAGTAGTAAAGGTGGGAGAAAGTAAACCCAGAGCTAATGAAAATGGTGATGGCTTTTCTAATCTTATAGAAATTGTTCTACAAGATTCTGTAGGTACAGTAACAGTATACTTACCTTCAGATGGAAATGAAGGTATTTATAACAATGTGTACTACACTCTAATCGGAAGTAATATTATAAACGAAGTATCATTGCAAAGATCACAGGCCCTTGGTATTATTAATAATGTGGGTAAATATGAGAACATAGTAAAGGAATGCGATAATATTCTTGCCATGTTTGAAAATAAAGAGCCAACCCATAGTAGTCAATTCAATGAAGAATTCGCTTCATTTAGGAAAGATGTAGTATCAGTATTACAATCACAACAGCAAGCCATAAATCTTATGATGGATTCACTGGGCTTGAATAAACCGAAGGAAAATCCAGATGGCAAGTAAGTCAGTAAACATAACTATAAGTACTCCCTTGGGAGACTTACAGATATATACTGACCCAAAAGAACAGGCTAGAGCTGAGAAGTTGATTGCCGAAACCCCATCTATCATGAAGAATGCCTATGATAGAGCTACTGAGAAATTCGGCAATCAACTTCTCAGACTTGTGAAAAAATGTTTAAGAACTGGTACTCCTCCAAGAGGAACTCATTGGGATCCTCACTCGGCTAATACCATTAAACGCTATGGAGAGCATACCCTTTTGAATTATACGGGTCAGTATTTGAGATCAGTACAAATAGTAAAACAGAAGAATCGAACTTACGTAGGTATACCTACTAATCTTAAGAAAACCCGAAAGGGTGATAGGACTAGTAAAAGAACTTTGAACCAAGTAGCTATCATGTTGGAATATGGTTCTAGAGGTGATAATTTACCTCCAAGACCATTATGGAAACCCGCATTCGAACAAGTAGGTGGTAAGAAGGTTCTGAAGGAAACCCTAGTAAGAGAACTTCGTAAAGAAATAAGGAGATATAGAAAATAATGGGATTCACTATAAGCAAGAATCAAGGTTCTGGTAGAACTGTTATAACAGTAACACCGGAAGAAAAAAATACTACAGATAAAGATATTATTCAGGTATTAACTGTAGAAGCTGTGGATGGTTCTACTAAAGAAGTAAAGCTTATTCATAAAAAAGGAGAAGATGAATGGGAATATGCTTTCAGGGTTTCACCTACTGAATTATACTTTGAGCCTACAGGAGAAAGCAAAGAGGTTACTATTGTATCTACCAAACAAAGGGTAATCAATGGAAAGAAAGTTGGTGATCCAGTTAGTGTAAACTATACCCGGGAAAACTCTGGGGATATATCTGGCTCTGGTACTACTATTATCATGAGCTTAAATGATAATATGTATAATGAACGAGTGGGTCAAGTAATATTTACTCAAGAGGAATCTGGTAAAACCCTAAGTGTAACTTGTAAACAGGGTAAAAAGGAAACTTCGGGAGATATAGGTATAATTAAACTATGGTCAGGCCCCGGAGTTCCAGAGAACTATGTACTCTGTAACGGAGGTCAGGTAAGTATATCTGAATATCCCGAATTATATAAGGCCATTGGTGAGAAATATAATACTTCTTCTACTAGGGCAGGTTATATAAGTGTTCCTGATTTAAGTGGTAGGTTCGTAGTTGGAGTAGATTCTAGTGACCCAGATTACAGTAGTATTGGTAATACTGGAGGAGAAAAAGAACATAGGCTAACCGTGGAAGAAATGCCAAGCCATACCCATTCATACAATAAGATTCGTATCGAAACTCACGAATGGGGAGATAATGCTAATAATAGACCACACCCCTTTTATGATTCAGGGGCTCAAACTGGTCCAACTGGTGGTAATCAACCTCATGAGAATAGACCACCATACTACGTATTGGCTTATGTTATGAAAGTAAGATAGGAGGTAATTATGGTAAATTCACAAGAGATAGTAGAGAGAACCTTCTATATATGCCTATTGAATGTTCTCTTAGAAAAGAAGATGGGACTTAACCCCGAAGATTATTTACCTTTATCACAAGAGAATGAAAAGAGATTCCAAGAAGATAAGGAAGCAATAGATAAGTTTATTTACTTATTCGGTATAGGTAATAACCAGGTAAGAGGTCCTAAAACATGTCCCAGGATAACTATAGAAAGCACTGCTTATTATCCTGGAGATATCGGAGTAGAGAAATATATCATTGGAGATAAATTAGATGCAGGCAATTATCAGATGTCTGAGTTCCCTTACGAAACTAAAGATATCACTATTGATATTCATTTGGTAGCAACTACTCAGAATGATATGAGATTACTACATTCTATTCTTCATGAAGCATTACCTACTCGAGGATATATAAGACCTTACTTCAATGATTTAGAAGAATGGGATAAAGGTAGGATAGCTCCTACTGGGAACCTATTTATAGAGATTGGTAATTTCTATGATCATCCCTATGAATCACATGGGTTATTGGAAAAGGTCTATCAATATGTATGTAAAGATGGTATTATACCAGAAAAACTGGTAGAAATGGGGGATCTATTACCTATAAAAGATATAAGTCTTTTACTAGGACCAGAATACCAAAAGGACGAGGAGATGCTAAATCTCAATATACATGTTTAACTCAAAAATTTACTAAAATGAAAAAGTTAGTGTTTATGCTGATGGCACTCATGGCTTTTATTTTGCCAGTGTCATTGTTTGCTGCAGAAGTTGAACCTTCAGCTGGTTCAGAGTTCGTAATTGATTTGGGTACCTTTACGGGTATAGTAACTTTGGTATCATCTTTGGTTACTCAGATACTAAAGGTAATCCCAGCTATCAAAGACAACAAACTTGCTAAGATTGGTATATCTGCCTTAGTAGGTATTCTTGTATGTCTTATAGCTTGGGGATTACAACTTACACCATTATTGGAAAACTACCCCTTCTATCAGGTATTAATTTATGGATTAGCTGCTGGTTTATCAGGATGTGGTTTCTATGATGTGATTAAGGCTATCGGAGGTTTATTTAAGAATAAAGAAGATTAATTTTCTAATAATACCAGTAAGGTAACGATACTTACTGGTATTAATTAAATTAATGTATAACCTATAAAACACAAGGATATGTCAAAATCACCAAGAGTTGTTTTTAAATTCGAGAACAACAATGTTCAACAGACTACTCCTCTTTTAGGAGTATCATGTTTCTTGGCTAGAACTGAAAAAGGTCCCTATGATGATCCTTCAGAATTAATTACTTCTTTCTCTCAATTCCAAAGAATATTTGGTAAAGAGATTGTACCCGATGGTTCTGTATCTAACATAGAGAAAGCTTTAGTAGGAGGTTCTAAGCTAAGAATTATTCGTGTATTGGGAGCAGGTGCTAAAAAGGGTACTGTTACTAAAGCCGAAGAGGCTGAATCTACTGAAGATGAAACTGAGGAGATAACTGAAAATGCTCAAGCTTCAGAAATATTCAAATTTATTTCAGGAAATACTACAGTAAGCTTTGGTTTGGTAACTAAAGGGTATGGTGATCCCATTGGTTCTGGAGAATCTTTCAAAGTTGGTTTCTCTAAATCGGTGAATACCGTTTTCTATAACATCTATGATGCCAATGGTTCTATCTTGGAATCGGGTCCAGTAATTACTTACAAAACTAAGGATGCTCAGAATAAAACTTCTGTAGATTACTTGGCTTTAAGTAACTTTGCTAGTAATTCTGCATACCTGGAACCTAAGATGGTAACTACTACCGATAAGATTAAATCTTTCGAGAACTTAGTATCTTGGCTTCAGACTTCAATTGACCAAACCGATAATCCGTTAACTATCCAAGTTGGAGGTAAAGAACCTACTGCAGAAGAGGTTATGTTTAATGGTACACTTGGTACTGCTGGTGCTGATCCTACTGCAGATGAATGGATTGCTTCTTTGGATTTGGTAAAGGATTACACTGATATCTATCAGTTATCATGTTCTCATATCCATCAGCATTTGAAAACAGACCAAGATGTACTAAAAGTACATAAGGCTGCTAAAGAAATGTGTGCTGAATTACAAGAGTATACTTACTACATTGAAGTACCAAAATACACCACCCATTATACTCAGGGAACTCAGCCTAGAAATAAGCAGAGTATTATAACCTGGATTAATAGCTGTTTGGGTAGTATCGGTAACTCTAAATATGTAGCCTACTTTGCAGGTGGTATCAAGTACTACAACGAATTCGGATTACTTAGTAATTCCGATGTAATGGGTACCATCTTCGGTTTGGGTGATACTTCTGCTTCTAACTATGGACCTTGGAAGTCATTTGCCGGTATGAACCGAGGAATAATCTACGATGGTCAGGGCCCAGTAAGTCCTAACTATGGTAGTGATTCTCGTTATAATGAACTGGATGAATTGGCTCAGATGTATGCCAACATGATTGTAATCAAAGATACTCCATCTTCTGGTAAACAAACCATGTTATGGCATTGCTTCTCTTCTCAAGTAAAACAGGATTCAGAAAGATTCCTTTCAATCGTAAGATTGAATCTGTACTTGAAGAAGACTCTTCGTCCTATCTTGAATAAATATTTGGAAGAACCCAATATCTGGAGTACTTGGAAAAATATTTATCTTGAGGTAAAACCAATCCTGGATAATCTGGTAGATGAAAATGCTATGTCAGAGTACACATGGATTGGCGACCAGGATGCTGGTTCTTATTCAGAACTCTCTGTAAATAATGAAGCTGATGTCCGTCAGGGTAAGTATAAAGTAATCCTGAAGTACAAAGATATTGTTCCTATGCAAGAAATTACAATTAACATTGTAATTGATGCAGCTTCTAATTCAGTTAACATTTCAGAAAACGAATAACATTAAAATCATAAAACATGGGAGCAAAAGTAAAGAATCCTAGAAAGAAATTCCTATGGAGCATCTCTTTCCCAAAACATCCTATCAATACATATCTATTCCAGACTTGCCAACTTCCGGATATAGAGATTGACCAGGTTGCTCATGGGGATGTAAACAGGGATGTAAAAACTGCCGGTAGAGTTACCGTAGGTAATCTGGTAGTAGAGAAACTCTTAACTACTGCTGGTTCAGATACCTGGCTTCAAGATTGGTTATATTCTTGCCAAGATATGATAGCTGGAGGTGGGTTAGTTCCTAGTGAATATTGGGAAACTGCCATTGTAAATGAACTTGCAGAAGATGGAGTATCTGTCCTAAATACTTGGCTGCTTGAAGAAGTTTGGCCTTGTAAAGTAACTGGCCTTGACTTAGATCGTATGGCTTCAGAAAACACAATAGAAAATATAGAATTTTCTGTCGGTACTTGCGATAAGTATTAACTCTCTTAGTCATTTTCTTACTAGAGTTTTAGGTGGAGGGGTGGGATTCCTAGATAAGGAGTTTCACCCCTTTCTTGTTGATACTTACCGCTACTATGAAATTATGAACTTTTAAAAATTAGATAAAATGGATATGACACTAAGAACCTTAGTATTCACTGCTCCTTCTGGTAGACTTTTTGAAATCAGAGAGCAGAATGGTGAAGATGAAGAAATTATCACCAACCCGGTAGATTCAAAGAATTTAATGAATCTTACCAAGTATATTTCAGCAATAGTAGTTAAAACAAATGCTACTAAGTCAGGTAGATTAACTATAAAGGATGCTCTTAAGTTACCATTGCTGGATAGATACTGTATCCTATTTAATTCTCGAATCTTTTCTTTGGGAGAGGAAGTAGAATTCACTTATAAATGGGATAATAAAGATTCTGTAACTTATTCTCAGGACTTGAGAGAATTTCTTTTCGATTATGCCGAACTTCCTACAGAACAAGAGATGGAAGAAAAACCCAATGCCATTCCTTACTACCCAGGAAGAAAAGGAGAAGATGGATTTACTCTTATGCAATATACAGAGGAATTGAACTCAGGTAAGGTAATCCAATTTGAATTGATGGATGGAGAAAAAGAATCTCAGATGGTTCAGCTTTCACCAAGTAAACTTACTCGACACTCTACTCTTCTTCTTCGTAACCTCAAGTTAAAGGTAGATGATAAATTTGAGAAAGTAGAAAACTTCTCTCTATTCTCCTCAAGGGATATGGCAGAAATTCACAGGTTGGTAAATACCGTAGACCCAATCTTCCATGGGTATACTCAAATCGAAAACCCAGAAACTGGGAAAATGACGGATTACCCAATTATGGCTGCTCCTGATTTTTTCTACTTGACGGGAGATATAATTTAGAGGAAGATTACATATACATTACTCGGGCTGAGATAGTCTTAGACTATCTCACCTTTTTGTGTCTACCCGTTCGTAAAAGAAAGAAATTCCTACTCATAGCTGAGAATTATTATAAACAAATGAAGAAGAAAATGTCAACATGATAGGAGATACAAGAAGTTTAGTAGAAGTCGGGGTATCAATGGTACTCCGAGATAAGTTTAGCTCTGAAACCGGTAAAATTTCACAATCATTCAACAATATGATGAATGATATGAATGACTGGAACAGGGCTATTCAGATGAGTACAGGTAATGCTGTACAAAATAGTATGAAAGTACTTGGAGGTATGGCAGAAGCTTATCAGTATTCGGCTAAGGTCCAAGATACAATATTTATGGCCTCAAAGATTGCAGGAGCTACCGCTGAGCAACAAACCGAAATGATGCAACTAGCTCAAGCAGTCAATGCCGTTACTCCCTTGACTGCTGCTGATATTGCTTCTGGTCAAAGGTACTTAGCAATGGCAGGTAATACAGTAGAACAGATAAAGGATATGACTGGACCTGCTGCTAAGTTAGCATCTATCCTTGGTCAACCCTTTGGAGGTAAAGGAGGTGTAGCTGACTTGATGACTAATATCATGTCAATGTATGTTATACCTTCTCAACAAGCTACTAAGGTTACAGATGATTTATATACTGCCGTAACTAATGCCAATATGTCTCTTACCGATTTGGCTCAAGCTATTACCTATGCTGGAGCAGATATGGCTAATGCAGGATATGACTTAAGACAGACTGCTGCAGCTATTGGTGTATTGGGAGATATGGGTATTCAGGGTTCATCAGCTGGTACTGCATTAGCAAATATGATCCGTTATTTGCAACTTTCTTTAGCTAACCAGAAAAAGAAAGGATTTAGTGCATTAACTAGTTTAGGTTTAAGTCCACAAGATTTCTTTGATGCCGAAGGTAATCTTATTCGATTAGATAAGGTATATCGTAAGTTTGGTGAAGCTCTTATGAACAAACCCCTTCTGGAAAGAACTAAAGCTTTCTATAATATATTCGGGGTTCGAGGTACTCGTGATATCTCTAATCAGATTCGAAATATGATGTCGGGTTCTGATAAGATGACTAAGATCTTAGAGCAATACGATAAGAACTCGGGCATAGTAGAACAGGTTACTGAGGAAAGATTAAAGACTCCACAAGGTATCATCGAGGCTTTTAAGTCTAACTTTGAAAACTTAGTAGTGAATATAGGTTCAACTTTAGCCGATGTATTTAATCCCATATTAACTGTATTCACTAAGATATCTCAATGGGTACAAGGAATAGCTGGTACTATAGGAGGTCAGATAGTAGTTAAAGCATTAGCTTGGGGTTCAATTACAGCTTTAGTAGTAAATGGTTATAGGTATCTAGCTGCTACTGGTAGAATGCTTTCTACTTATATGCAACAAACTAATACCCAATCTCAGGCTACGGCAAGTGGAGTTAGTAAGTCTGCCTCTGCTGTTGCAGTATTGGAAACTCGATTAATACATATCACTCAGATTATGAGGGAACAATATTACCTTCAAAAGGCAATGGCTTTCGGTTGGACTGCTGGACCTAGGGGAGGTTGGTATGGGCCTAACGGTAAACCTATTAGGAAGTTTGGAATACCTGGACCAGTATTGGGAGGTCTTGGAGGAGGTACTACTAAACCTCCTACTCCCACTGCCGGACCCGCAGTAGCTAGGTTAGGTATGAAAGGCCTATTCGGTAGATTGGCTGGATTCTTGGGAGGTCCTTGGGGGATGGCTATTGGTATAGCATTACCTCTTGTAGCAGATTACTTACCCAGGTTAATAGACTCCTTGAATAAGAACACCGATTCTAATCTATCAAAAGAAACCCTAACTAGCGATGAATACTTAACTGAGAAAATGGCAAGAGCTATCAGGGCAGCTTTACTGAATGATAAACCCAATGGTACGGTTAACATTACTATTGATGGAGCTCCCGTTGGTTCTGTGGCTCCAGGTGAAACTTTAGGAGTTAATTATGCTACTCAAATTGGATTAATACCTTAAATTATGGCAAGAATATTAGGAAAACTAGCGGGTAAGGTTGTTAAGAAATATAATAATCTTACCCAAGATACTGCTGGAGTACTTACAGGTCCTATAAATAAACTATGGAGGGCTAAGATACACCTTAACCGATTAACTTCTGGTTTACCTAAGGATACTGCTCCCAGAGGTAAACTGTTTAACCCTAATGGAGCTTTGGGAGAAAGGGAAAGATCTTCCAAAAATCCAGTACTTAACAGTTCTCTTCAAAGTATTAGGAGATTACAACTTCAGCATGGGAATATTAAGATTGACAGAGATGATCCTGCTCAAGGTAGGACTGTAGTAGAAAACAATAAACTTTATGGAGTAAGCCAAGATATAAGAAAACTGAATCAGGTAATCATATATAATACCAATGTTAGCCCATATCAATATATTGTTTTACAGAATAGACCTCTGAGCTTTGACTTTAGAGGGGAAACAACTTGGGCTACCATTAAGTCTATGGGTAGAAATACTCCCATGTATCATTATACTGGTTCAGAGGATATTGTACAATTCAATGTATCTTGGTACTGTGATGATCCAGATAATCCTGCTGAAGTATTAACTAAATGTAGGTTATTAGAATCCTGGAGTAAATCCAATGCTTATCAAGCAGCTCCCCCAATATTACAGATTCAGTGGGGAAATTCTGATACTTTTGAGGGTCATTATTATATACTCACTTCTGCCACATATTCTCTTTCTAACTTTAGGAATGCTTCTAGACAACGTATGAAAGGCTCAGTAGATATAAGGGAAGACCTAAATCTGTATCCTGCTACTGCTACTCAAGAATTAATATTCAAACGAGTAAGCTCATATAGTTTATCTTATGAGGATATTGTTAAAAGTAAAGCTGCAGAAAAGACTGTGGGTATTTTTACAACTGATAAAATCAAGTAACCATGGATATAACTTCTTATTTAGTTGGAGCAAGCCCATACGATAATGGGTTTACTCTGAATTATGGGGATGGAGATTATTCTTTAGAATCTTATCCTTTACTTATACCATCTTCTCCTAACGATTTTCAACATACCCTGAAAGAGGGGGAAACTTTACAGAATATAGCTTATAGGTATTATGGGGATTCTGGTAAATGGTATGTCATTGCTGAGTATAATAACATAATAAACCCGTTCACTGAATTAAAAGGTGGAATGGTATTAATGATACCGGCTTATGGAAGTTAAAGCAAATAATCCCATATTATATAAGGGCACAGGTACTCCTTACCTAGCCATTTTTGATAATCAAGGTATACCAGTTATGAATCCTCTTACTGGTATACCTTTAGGAGCGTATATAAGTAGCTGGTCATATGTATATGATGAAGAAAAAGAAAACTTAGCTACAATAACTATTGATACTGGTAATCCAGATACTGTAGATGTAGAAGCTTTACAGGAAAATCGAGATATCTTTTTACAGTGGGGATATATTTTTAGTGATGGCACCTTTGTATCAAGCCCAGCTATAAATATCAAAGTAAGAGATTTCGATTGTATATTTGATTCTACAGGTACCCATATAACTATCAAATGTATCGATGGTACAAATCATCTTAGGTTTATGCCACCTCATAAACCCACTGAGGATACCGATGATAGTATGGTTAAATTCTTGGATTCAGGATGCGGATTAAATGTTGGAGTAATAATAGAAAGGTTTGAGTAATGGCAAATATAATAAGTAATCAAGCTTATGAAGCTATACAGGTACCAACAGAAGTTACTCCTGAAGTACAGGGTACCATCCTATATGCTAATCAGTTTAGTGGCATAGGTCAAGTGGGTATGCCTGATGATTTAGCTGAAGTACTTAATTCTAACTTAGGTACAATAGGTAATAATGTTCTAGTTCAACTAGAAGCTAAAATGGCTGCCTATGGTAATGGGCCTTGGTATGTAGATAGTAGAGATGGGGTAATTTACATACATAACCGTAAGTTTCAACAACCTCCTCATCATACCTACATATTCCAAGCTGAAAACGGAGAAGTATTAAGAGTATCTTTTACTACTCAAAGATCTACTAAGCAGAAGATGATGCAAGTGGGTAATACTATAAAACCTGAGGATAAGCAAATACAAATCCAGGTAAGTTACATCGATGACCAACAGAATGAGATTCTACATGACCCACTACAGTTAGATGCCCTATCTACAGTAGATGTGCAAAGCCCAGGATTATTTCATAGATCCCCCGAAGTTTTAAAACCCCATGTTGATAGTAAGGTAGAGAAATGGAAAGAAGATAGATTGAAATCCTTAGATGAAGAATTGGCTTCTAAAAAACAAGCTCAAAGACTAAAGACTGAATCTGCCAAGAAAGAATACGATGCTAAGGGTACTGGTTATTTAGATGCAGGTGGTGGATTAGAGTCTATGTCCGATACAGAATTAAGGGATGCTACTTCTCAAATGCTAGAGGAAGCTTATACTAAAGGAGAACTAACTAATATAAAATCTTCTATTGATGCACTAGTAGCAGGGGGAATGGATCTTACTTCTGCAATGAAACAAGTATACCAGGGTTTAAATTTCGTATTCAAAAATAAATACACTGAGGTATGGACTGAAGTTTGGGAAGATCCTCGTTCATATTCTTCTGGGGAATTAAAGTCTTCTAGTCGTGTGAATAGTATGACTGAACTGAATGCAGAGAAAAGGAAAACTCAGGAGGGGCTAGCTAAAATGCAAGAAGATCCAAATATCATTGTCTATCCTTTAACTCTTCATGAAGAATCCTATTATCCTCAAACTTATAATCCAGTCCAAGCTGGTAGAGGCCCGGGAGATAATCATGGATATTATCGAAGCAGAGTAAAGGTATTCAAAAAAGTAAAACAGCTTTTGAAAGTACCTGCTTGGAAAACTCTTACTAACTTATATGATAGAACTGGAGGAGTAGGTAATAGAGAAAGAGCAATGAGGATAAATGCTAATGGAGGTTTAAAGATAACCGAGAAAAAGCTGGTCTGCCAAATGCAAGTAGTAGGAAGACCTTCATTAAAAACCTCTATGGTACTTCAGCTTTTGAACGTTGGTAAAAGGTGGTCAGGATATTGGTATATAAAGAAATGTACTCATAGAATGGATGCTGGTACAGGATATATTACTGACTTAGAATTAGTTAGGAATAATGGAACAGCTGGCTTTCAAGTTGCTGCTGGTAATATTAATACCCAAGATGTGGTATCTAATAATGCCAGAAGTCAAGGAACTACTGATGTAGGTAAAAATAAAGCTGGAGATGCTCATTCTTCTGATTTTACCATAAATGCTACTAAGGCAGAATATGAAGCCTTTAAAGCCTTGGATGGTAATACCGAAGAACAAAGAAAGTTTGTTCAAGATATGGTTATCTATAGGGAACAGAATGCTAATACTCCTACTAAAGGTAATGATGGCATCATAGAAGTAGAAAGAACTGTATACCAATCTACAGGTAAAGATGGAGAAGATGTAGTTACCATTACTAATGTTAAACGTAAAAATGTAGAAGCTACTAAAGATGTATATCGAAAGTATAATTTCAATATAGATTATATTATTAAACAAATGAACCAAGACTTTTCTAAAACCAAATGATATGGCTTATGAATCAGCAAAAACAATAACTGAACAAGGATTAGAATCCTTGGGAAGATACTATTCAGTGTACAGGGCTATGGTAGTTAATAACACAGACCCAGATCATATGAATCGTATAAAAGTGGCTATACCAGAAGTAATGGGGGGAATAGTACTTTGGGCTTATTCAAAGGGTCAACATGGATCTACTGGGTCTGGTTTTAAAATGATGGCTCCTAAGAATGGTGATATAGTATATATTACCTTTGAATACGGGGATCCCAGTAAACCTCTATGGGAGTATCATGGTTGGGCTCAAAACCAAATACCCGATATCCTAGATGATCCTGATACTATGGGTATAGTTACACCTAATGGGAATAGAATCTGGTTAAACGATAAAGATGGGTCACTTAAGATGTACTTATATGGGTCTGCTACTATCTATGCTGAAGGCCCAGTAAGTATAAACTCTAAAGCTCAGGCTTATGTAAATGCTTCAAAGGTTATAGTAAACCAGGGTAATAACGATGGGATAATCAATATCAATGAGTTAACCGAGAAACTAAACCAATTAGTTTCAGAGATAGAATCATTAAAAGCTCAATATAATTCTCATACCCACTCTGGTATTCAATCAGGACCTGCAGTTAGTGGGCCTGTTATTACTCCAGTCACGAAACCATTTTCTACTTTTAATAAAACAGATTATGAGGATTCTAAATTTGTACACTAATGGCAAATAACTTATACACTAATATTATCGGTATTGGCCCTTTGTTTCCAATACGGATTACTGAGAATGAAAAGGGAGAGAAAGGTTGGTATCCTGTAAATGGAGATATTGAACTTGTTCATAACAATCTATCTGCTCTCCTTTGGTATGATATAGGTCAAAGATTCAGGCAAGAAGATTTTGGTACTAGGCTATGGGAATGTATAGAAGAACCCAATACTCAGGCTTTAGCTTTCTTGGTAAAGGACTTCTTAAAGAAAGCAATCTCTACCTATGAAACTAGGATTACTTTTAAAGGCCTGAATATGAGGTTAGAGGGTACCAAACTTTTCATTGAGATGAATTATGTAATTAATCAAACTGGTAGCCAACAGGTATTGGGTATTAGTTATGATAGGTCTGAAAATATTTTAAAACCTTACTAATATGATAACGAATAAATGGCTAAACCCTTATCAGAGATCTTTTCAACAGATTAAAGCTAAGTTGATTGAATCTCTTACTACTATCAAGGATAAGAATGGTCAGACTCTTATCACGGATTATTCCGAAGGTAATATTCTGATAATTATCCTATCTCTGTTGGCAGCTATTGCTGAAGTACTTCATTATTACATTGATAACGTGGGTAGGGAATCTTTCTTATCCACGGCTCGGCGTTATGATAGTGTAGTAAAGCATGGCTTATTGGTAGACTATCATCCGAGAGGAGCAGTAGCTGCTTCGGTAGATGTAATCCTAACTCGTGATCTTACAGGTAGTAATATTGCTTCTAGGTTAACTATCCCAAAAGAAACCCTCTTTACAGATGTTAACGGTAACTCCTGGCTTTCTGCTAGAGATGTAACTTGGTATGCTAATGTTACTACTTGTAAAATACCCCTGATTCAACATGAGAAATATAATCAGTCTGGGTTGTCAGGATTAGTAATACCTTCAGAAGGTAGGCCAGAAATTACAATAGGTAAATTACCTGATGGTAAATACTATGAGCATGGTACAATGCAATTATCTATTGATGGAACTACTTGGACTTTAGTAGATACCTTTGCTTATTCTAAACCTTCAGATAAACATTTTATGGTAACTATCAATGCTAGTCAAGTTGCTGTAATAGTATTTGGAGATGGTACCTTTGGTTCTATACCTTCTGCAGGTCAAAAGATAACATCGGCAAGTTTCTATATCACTACTGGTATTCAAGGCAATGTACCAGCAGGTTCTATTGTACAAACTCCTGCTATAGTAAAAGCTTCTATATCCGAGGCTACTACTAGTAATCAATATGCTGCAGGAGGAGGTTCTAGTTATGAGAACTTTGGTATGTTAAAAGAACACATACCTTTGAGTGTTAAAACTCTTGGAGTAGCTGTAAGCAAACAGGACTTCGTAGATTTAGCTATGCTAATAGATGGAGTAAATAAAGCTGCCGTAGATTATGAATGTGGTAGAAAGCTTACAGTATATATAAGTGCTGATAATGGTGGGGTAGCTGATTCTGCTATGATAAACAAAGTTTATACCCAATTATCACAGAGAGCTCCATTAACCACTTGGCTTCAAGTTAAATCTGCAGGATTAGTAGATATAACCCTAGAGATAGAAGTAACTGGTAAGAAATCTTATAAGACCAACGAAATCCAAGCTCAAGTTCTGAATGCCTTATACAATGCTTATTCTATTGAGAACTCCGAGATTGGGGGCAAAGTAAGAATCTCAGATATTTATGCTTTGATTGATAACCTATCTATGGTAGATTACTTACATATCAAGAAGTTCTATATTAAACCTTGGCCTGTTACCATATATGGTAACAAGGAATTACTTCTTGGTCAGTTTAAATTAGAGAAAGCTAATGGGTCCATGACCTATTTTATAAACTTTACTGGAAGCAATTCATACACTGTAAAAGCTTCAAGTGGAGGATTCCAAACTACTGGCTCTGTAGGTAGTACTATAAACATCACTGATAAAAATAATGGTATCACTTTCTCTTTGGACATACAAGCAAATGGCTATCAACAGGGATATCGTTATTCTATTACTATCTCAGAACCTAATATGGATTATGAAGATCCTGGATATAACTTACCTGTATTCCAGAAATCTTCTCAATTAACTTTAACTGTTCACGAAACTGTTTAATATGATAAACCTTAAGAAACTTATAGATTTCCTACCTTTTGAATATAAGGATCAAGACACTTATAAGGTAGATGGAAAGGGTATCTTAGAAAGGTTCCTAGAAATTTGTGGAAGTTATTTTCAAGATAATATATCCGCAGATATTGATAGTTTACTAGGAATAACTGACTTCGATACCTGCCCAGAGATTTATTTGAATTATCTCTGGGAAAGCTTTGGGCAATTACCTTTTGCAAGGTGGAATAATATCGATGAAAAGGCTTTTAAAACTTATTATAATGGACTGTTAAGTGAAGCCGAATTAAATAGCCTTAAGTCTAAATGGATTTTACCTAAGAAAGGGGCTTTAGCTTTAACTACTAAACAGATAAGAGATTTACTCAAGTATTCTATATCTCTGATAAAGATACGAGGTACTTCTCAGTTCTTTGAAATATTATTCCGAATGTATGGGTTAAACTGTACCATTGATGACCCCGCTAAATCAGGTTATGATGGTTGGTTAAAAACACATCCTTACTTTGACCAAGATCAGTATTATGATAAATCTAACTTTGATAACATTTACGGTTGTAGTCAATGTATCAATGTAACCTTCCATATAACTGGACATGGCTATTCAAATAACTCGGGAGAATTTATAGAGTTCAGAAAAGCTATAGAAAATATAATCGATAGATTTAAGCCTTATCATGTAGGAGCTACTATTGATTATGGTTTTAATATAAATGATAATTATCTGATAACAGCCGATTTTGTAGACCCAAATATAAACACTATTCAGCCTGGGTATATAACCTCTGTACCTATTAAGGTTACAGTCTCTAGTAATTATCAAAATGCCGACTTAAGGTATCAGGTATCTGGAGATGGTAATACTTGGGGTTACAAGAAATATGAAAATGGCACTATTTTTAATGCCACTATAGGTAATCAGACTTATTATTTTAGAAGTGTGGGAGACCCGACTAAAGTTACCCAAGTTCATGTAAAATTAAAGGAAGTAGTCAAATCCTATAATATATCGGTTAATCCAACTACACTGCATATTACACCAACTAATAAGGAGGTATCGGCTACAGTTACAGCTACTCTTTATCAAGAAGGTAAACAGACTCCAGTTAATATACAATTGGTTGGGGAAACTGAAGTTAAGCCTTCTGGTTCAACTTATAAATTTAAAGAGCCAGGTACTTATGAATTCCAGATTGTAGAATACCCAGTAAAAAGAGTTTCACTGGTTGTTACTAGAGAACCTAATAAATACAAGGTTAAATGTACTCCAGAAGAATTCAAGCTATCAAGTAATGTAACTAGTTTAGCTAAAACCATACTAACTATAGAAGATGATTATGATGAGGAAGGTTTGGAATGTTACTTGATTGGTAAAGATGATACTAGGTATAAATCTGGGGATACTTTCCAAACATTTGGTACTGGAGTTTATAAGTTTGCTTGTACTAAGGATAATTTAGAGAACTTTGATGGTATAGGAATATTTACCGTATATACCAGTATCTCTAAATTCACTTATCATTTATCTAAAGAATATCAAACTTTATCTTTAGAGATGGGAAGTGGATCTGTAAATCAAGAACTTTACTTATCAGTAACTCCCTCTGATGATCCCGATAATCTTATAGATTATGGAGTTAGTATTTATTGTGATAATACTAAGTTAACCGATATTACCTTGAATAAATCTGGTAATGGTAAAGCTAGTGCTACTTATTCATGCAATAAACCGGGAAGTTATAAAGCTGTATGTAAGGGAGATCCTTCAGTTTATACTACTTGGTCAGTATATAGTTATACCAAACCAGAAGATCCCTATATTTATATCGAAGCAGTAAATCCTTCAGATCCTAATTGGATATCTCCAAAGGATTGGGCTAATACTCCAAATAACCAGAAGGTAAATGTATCATATCAACTTGCTGAAGGTAAGTCGGTTACTATCCGAGTAATGCCTTTCGAAATAGAGGAATATGATTCAGTATTACTTATGGAAACCGGAGCAGAGTATAAATTCGAAGAAGTTATTACTTTAGATAAAGCGGGTACCTATACCTTTGTTGGTAAGGGTAATAAAGACAAGAAGGCTACATTAGTAATCAAAGACTATAATCTTGAAGTTAAGATAAGTTGTAGTCCTGAAAGAGCTACTCTAAGTGGGCAAGGAGAAGGAGAAGTATATACCACTGTGGTATGTTCTTCTAATCATAAGGATTTTATAACTGATGTAAGATTAGTGGGTCAAGCCGATTCACATCCAGTACCTTATGAATTTAGAACTTCTAATCCTGGTACTTATATATTTGAAGCTGTTAACAAAACCGATGTAAGGTGTACATTTGAAGTTACTTTAGCTTTTGATGTACAACCAAATGAATTGGTTTGGAACTCTGATGATATTAGCAGTAAAACTTTCGAAATAGATATACCCGAAAATACAGCATGGAGAATAACCCCGAAACCTCAGGAATAAATCAATATTACGACATGTATACTGAAACATCCACTACATCTATAGTATCTAAAGGATTTACGGTAGCTTTTGCTACAGAGTGTCTTCAATTGTTATATGACCTTCGATGGATGATCCTATTAGCATTCATATTGATAATTGCCGACTTCTGGTTTGGAATGAATGCTAGTAAGTTAAAGGGCATACCCATTAGAAAATCCAGAGCTGGAAGAAGAACTTTTAATAAGATAATAGATTATATATGTTACTTATTAATGGGAGCAGTTCTTGGTAAGGCTATTGGAGAACCATATGGGTTAGATCCCCTAGTAGTATCTATAACCGTATTGGTAGTATGTTATGGATTCGAAGTGGATTCTATTTATGGTCATATATGTACATTACACGGAGTAGAAAAGAGATACAGTATCTGGAAGATACTTTGGTCTATAGTAACCTTGAAGTTCAATAACTTATCTGAAGCTTTCAAGGATATGTCAGAACAATCTAGGAATTATAAACAATCTAAAAACAATAGTAACAATGAAAACGTACTTTAAATATGAGGGTTTGATTAAATCTAAGGAGGCAGCAGAAGCAATTGCTGCCCCTGTTGCTCTTGGCCCATTCTGTGGATTCGGCTCAGTTAAGGTATCTGGTAATAAGCTATCAGTTCAAGCTAAAGCAGAAAATGGTAAGGTATTCAAGAATGATGTAGCAGATAGAATTACTGCTAGATATATGGTAAAGAATTCTGAAGATGGAGAATCACCTCAGATAAACTTCGGATGTATTTCTAGGGATGGTTATATATTCATCTCTGATGATGAAGAGATAGTAGTAGATAATATCCAAGGTGCTCAAGGAGCTAATTCAGATATCTTCTTATTCGCAGTTCATCAAGAAGTATCAGAACCAATTGAAAACCCTATTACTTTCGTAGCATATTGGTCTTCATCTTATGAAAGCTTATATACTCTGTATAAACAATCACAGAATCCTTACTATCCCTTAGCAGAAGACAAAATCTCTTGGGATATAGTAAAGAATAATCCTGCTTCACATGAGAAATTAAATTATACCTATCTTAATTCTCAGGTAGAGGGTGCTTGTGAACCCTACAGAAATAGTAAGAATACCATGGTACTGATTGGAGTATATGGTTCTGGTACTGATGCTAATACGAAGGAGTCAGAAAACTATGCAATCATCCCTTATGGAGGTTGTTTCCCTCAACCACTACCCTTTAACTCAGCCTACAATGGGATCATGACCCATTCTATTCAAAGAGTAGAACATGTACTGGAAGGATTCGGAGGTAAAGATGACCAGACTAATGGTATAACTAATCTACAAGAATATCTTACTAATCTGAAGAATGAGCTTATAGAAATGATTAAAAACTCGGCTTCTTCAGTTCCCACTGGATTAATCGCTATGTTTTCAGGTACTACTCCTCCAGATGGTTGGGCATTCTGTGATGGTATGTCTGGTAGACCTAATCTATTGGGTAGATTTGTAGTAGGGTATGATCCAAGTAATCAGGATTATAATACCATTGGTAACATGGGAGGAGAAGCCTTAGTAACTCTTACTCTAGACCAAATACCTCCTCATAGTCATAAGATTACGTTTAAAGAAGAAAAATGGGGGGACAATGCTAATAATAGACCATTCCCTAATCATACTAGGCCTGACTCAGGTTATACAGCAGATACTCAAGTAACCGGAGGAGGTAGTCCTCATGAGAATAGACCTCCTTATTTCGTACTAGCTTATATCATTAAACTATAATTCTATATAAACTTTTAAAATTATTAGGGCTTTTATATTTAAAGAACAGCTAATCGCTTTCGTCCAACACACAAGGGGAATTCTTATTGGGAAATAAGTTACACTGGAAAGGGAACCTCATGCACTGGGTTCCCTTTTTTTATGTTAGTAATGTAAGTCTTCTTTAGCTTTCTCTTCCCAATATCTTATATCTTCTTTAAGTTCTGAGATATATCTTACCGAAGATTTAGTTCTAGGCATATCAAAAAACTCTACTAATAAAATGTTAGTGATACGAGAACTATCCTTGATTCTCTCTTTAATATAGGGAGGAGGACTAAGCAATATCTCGAAGATCAAATAAGCATCGGGAGATAGGTTCTTCTTCATATATTTATATAACATATCAAGCATTTCTCCTTTAGCTTTCTCTTCTTCTGTATCATCTTCTAGTTCTTTATCATTATCGAATAAATCTTCTAATTGGTAAAGATTCTGATGATATTCTGCTCCCTCTCCATAAGCAGTTCTTAATAAATGATTCTTAAAGGTACTGAGAGAAGCTAGTATCCTTGCTTTTAAATGTTCTTCTTCACAAGTACCGTAATATTTATTAAAGACAAATAACATCTTATCCCAGAAATAAGAACTTATGATATCTGGTGTAACATTAAACCTCCTATTATCAATTTGCTTAGTAAGACGTCTGATAACTGGTTTACAGATTTTATACATCCTATCAAAAGTTTCCTTATCATAATTTTCTTGCATAGGCTTCAACCTATGTATCTCTGATCCGTTGTTGCCATTTTCCTTTATCTTCATAAGTCTATGTTTTAAAATGATATGCAAATATAAGTATAATAAATCAAATATAAAATAATATATTAATAAAGTTCACCTAGAAGCTGAGGATTAGTGAGTACTAGGATGAGAGTCTATATGTACAACTCTAACCGAGACTATAGAAATCTATATGATTATACTTAATTATATTGCAATATGAAAAAAGATAATACCAAGTTTGAATTTGACACCAGCTTTCAATTAGAAATCCTAAGGTATCTCTTAAAGGATAAAGAGGGAGGTCTAATAATCAAAAAGATTAAACCAAGTTACCTAGTTCTGATTGAGCATTCTTTAATTGCCGAGGGCATATTTAAGTTCTTCAAAAAGAAAAACAAGATGCCTTCTAAGAATATCCTTAAAGAAGTTATAAAAGAATTGCTTGAATCTAAAAATTACGTTGACCTGGTTACTAAGGATGATATACCCAATATCCATAAAATAATCGATGACCTATATTCAAATCCCTTGAATGATTCTGAATACATTCGAGAAAAGATATATCAATTCTCTACCTATGTAGAGATGAAGAACTTGAATGATTCTTTTGATTTGGATAACTTCGAACAATACGAAACCTATTCAAGGAAAATAGAAAAGATACTTCAAAACTCAAAACCTAAGAAAGATGATGAACCTATCTTTATGATAAGGGATATTACAGAAAGACAATTCAAACGTCAAGCAGAACCATCTGTAATACCTTGTCCATTTAGACAACTTAATGATATTACCAATGCTGGAGGTTACCCAGAACATTCAGTAAATGTTATTCTCGATAAACCCAAAGCTAAGAAAACTTTCTTCATGGTAAACTTGGCAAGAGGGTATTTAAGAATGAAGAAATCAGTTTTATATGTAGATACTGAAAATGGTAAAGAACAAATCATGGACCGATTTATTCAATCCTCTATCAATAAAACTAAGAAGGAATTATATTCAGGTGAATATGATAAACTCGAAGCTAAACATCTTCGTAAACTTGCAAGATTTGGAGTTGAACTAGTAGTTGAAAGAGTTCCTGCAATGATTACAGATTGCAATTATATAAGGGAACTTATAATCAAGTTAAGAAACCAGGGTATTAATATTAAAGTACTAATGGTGGATTATGCAGGAAAGCTTGCTTCAATTGCCAGAGATAAAGAGGATTTCGACCGTATATCGAATGTATATATCGATATTCAGAACCTAGCAGAAGAGATGGACTTAGATATTGTATGGACTGCTCATCATATTACCAGAGAGGGTAAGAAACATAGGACTACTAGATATGATGAAAATGATATCTCGGGTTCTATTGCAATTGTTCGTAATGCTCATACAATAGTTGGTCTTAACTCTACTGAACAAGAAGAAAAAGATGATATACTTCGTTGTGAATTAGTAGTACAAAGAGATGGTTTACCTAGTGGTAGAGCATTATTCAAATGCGATGTTGAAAGACAAAGATGTGTAGAGTTTACTAAAGAACAACGTAAACAGTACGATGAATTATACTCTGATACTCTAGATAAAATAATGAAAGGGCAAAAGGGAAATCCTGATGCTAACGAAGAAAAGTATAATAAGAAACAAGGAGATATATAAACCTAAATTATGATTAAGAGATTAGAAGGAATTCAAAAAGGACAGAAGGTTTACTTAGTACCTTCAGATTCAAGATGTACTCCACAATATGCAGAAGTATATTCAGTGGGTCCCAAGTATATCAAGTTAACTGGAGTTAATATGAGTTTAAGGGAGTTCTTCTCTGAAGATGGAAGATCTGCTAAATGGGGAGGATGGGAACTTTTCCTTTCAAAGGAATCATATGAAGAACATAAAGAGTTACTTTCACTTAGGTCACAGGTAGTTACTTTATTTGAGCAAATGGTACTGAAATGCGAAGACCTAGATAAATTACGTAGGCTAAAGAAAAGATATGCCGAATATGATGACCCATTACCCTTTTAACCATGAGTAAAATCACTAATGAATTTAAAACCAAGCTCTACAATTATTTCATTAAGAGCTTGGGCGCTTATCAATATAGAAGGGGTTGGATGAAATTACCCGTATGCCCATTCTGTCATAGGGAACATAAGATGGGAATTAATCTTTCTATGTACCGTACTAATTGTTTTAGATGCAATTATCATATGAATCCTGCTCAACTAGTAATGGATGTTGAAGGATTTGATACTTATGCCGAACTTTTAAAATTTCTAGATAATGGAAACTTTACAGACAAAGCTTTCTCAGAAGAGAAGATTGAATTATCTGATGCTAAGCCCGTCTATCTTCCAGATGGGTTTAAACTCATTAATCAAGGAACATCACAAGTTGCAAGAAGCATTAGAAGTTACATGTCGAGCCGTGGGTTCACTATCGAAGAATTATCAAAACATGGTATCGGATATGTTGCCACTGAGGGACCTTTTTTTGGGTACCTCATCATACCATATTATTATAAGGGCACGCTCAGGTATTACAATGCGAGAAATGTTATTGGACAGGGCCCAAGATACAATAATCCAAATAAAGATATTACAGGACTTGGAAAGGAATTCATTATCTTCAATCAAGATGCCCTCGACATGTATAGTTCGATATTTATCTGTGAAGGAGCAATCAATGCACTTACTATGGGAGACAGGGCTATTGCCACCATGGGTAAGGCAATCAGTGCTTACCAAGTTAACCAGCTTATCAAATCTCCAGTTAATAGATTTATACTTTTATTAGATTTTGATGCGAGGGATTATGCTATTAATTTAGCTCTTAAGTTAGTAGCTTATAAAAAAGTTAAGGTGGTATTATTTAAAGACAACAGAGATGTAAATGACTTAGGTAAGAAAGCAGTACTAAAAATGGTTTACAAAACTAGATATCAGAGTTATCAAGATTTAATTAAGTTACGGAATGAAAAGTAATTTATCAAGGTGGGGTTTATCCCGATATTACATTACCAAAGAAGGTATACTGTATTTTAAAACTTTAAACAAGGGTTGGGTAAAGAAACCATTCAGACTTTTAGAGAGTAAAAAGAGGAAGAAGTATACTCAATCACTTTTGAACGATGAAGGCAAATATGTTTATGGGTATTTACATAGGTTAGTAGCTATGGCTTATATACCTAATCCTAATAATTACCCAATAGTTAGACATCTAAATGATAACCCCTTAGATAATAGATTAGCAAATTTAGCTTGGGGTACACAAAAAGACAATGTTAAGGATTCTATAAAGAATAATTCCTTCCATTTCTTAGAACACCCAAGTGGACCTAATCATCCAAATTACAATAAGCCTCCCCATAATAAATTATCGCTAAGAAAAGAACGTAGAGTATTACGTTTATATTATAAAGGTCTTAATATAAAGGATATACAATTAAGGCTAAGGTTAAAGTCTTCTACCTCAATTAGAAGAATACTTAAAAACCGTAGCCTATTGGATTGAGGATTTCCTATTATAATATATATATAACTTAAAATGAGAAAGTATGAAACAATTATTAGAAGCTATAAGAGCTAAATACCTATGCCTCCATGATTGGGAGGTATTACATAAAACTGAATATGTAACTTATTGGGAAATCCTATTAAAGTGTAAGAAGTGCGGTAAACTTAGAAAGAAAAGAGTATGAGAGACCCTTCTATTCATATCACAAAGCATCAATTCGAAAAAATCCTATCTCAGTTAGAGGTATATAATTTTCCGATTGATGCTTTCTTTGTTATTGCTCGTAAGGAAGCAATAAATACTAGAGTTGTAGTTGTTACAAACAATAAGACAACTAAGAAAGTTTCTAACATTTTACTAGCATCTAAGGGAGATGCTGCTTTAGTTGCTGATATTATATATGCAACTCGTATAAAACTAAAGCATAGAGGAGTTAGAAAAATAAGAGAAACAGAACCAAGAAATTGGGCGGTATGTAAAAAGATAGCTGAGCTCTGTAATCAATTCTGTGAAGATTTTCAATTGGATACCCGGGAAGGTTTTATTAAATATATCGAACTAGGTATCAAGAAGATGGACGGTAATTATAATAACCTCCTAAACAGATTATCTTCTATGTCAGAAAAGATTTCAGATTTATATTCTGCTACATTGGAAATGGAAGATGATTCTGGTAATGCTAAAGCTATCCATGATTACTTCATAAAAAGGGTAGCAGATGTTACTGGTATATACGAATCATTTGTTAATCAACCAGATAAGTATATACACTTTGTAAGGCTAGATAAATTCTTATCTGAGAAAGGATGGGATCCCACCCAATTTATCGATGCTCAATTCGAATCTCTTGCTTGGTGTAATGGTTTACCCGAACCCAGTCAGATGTATAATGACAAGGCTATCGAAAGGTATAATAAATACCTATTTAAACATAAGAATCATTCACAATCAGAGGAACCTAAAGTAGAGGGAAGCCTCTGGTCAAAAATTAATAAATTATGAAAGCTTTTAAAAATCGTTTAGAGGAGATGGCAGAAGCCACTGTAAATGCTTTGGATTATTCCGATAGCAAAGTAGAATACCCAGATATTTCTATGGTTCAGAAATGGCCTAAGGAAATAATCTTGCCCTTGTATGATTTATATAAAAATACTCGGTATTCAGAATTAGCTTCAATCCTTATGTATACTCAGCATCAGGCTAGGTTTGAAGAAATAGGAGAATTGATGCTTGGTATCGGATTAGTAGAGATGGTACATTATGATAAGCTGGGAGACTTCTTATTAAAAGCTTCTGATGTAATGGACACCGATATACCAGGAAATAATCAGTTAACTGTACATCCCCTAATAGATCTTGGTACTTCAGCAGAATCTGCTTTAAGATTATCATTACAAGCAGAAAAAGAAACTCTAGAAGAATATTATAAAGTATTCGATTCTCTGAATAAAAAAGAAGAATATATAAAGAGAAGTGATTATATTCCAGTTACCTATCTTATCCAGAAATTCATTGCTGATGAAGAATATCACATTTCTCTTTTAAAGAAAGCTCTGAAAGAATACGAGGATTCCGATGACGAACCTAAGAAATGTAAATCAGTAACAGTAATCATATGAAAATCATAATTCGTAATTGTAACGTTGCAGAATTAGATATACCTCTAAAATATGCAATTAAGTTATATAACGAATTTGCTATCAGACACCCCAATGCCTTTTACCTCCGTACTAGGCAACGGGGTATGCAAAACTGGGATGGCAAAATAAAGTATATAACCAAGACTGGTCAATTTAAGATAGGCTTACTTCCTTCAGTATATAAAAGATGTATTGAACTTGGAATTAAGCCTATCATAGTAGATATGAGACAACCTTTACCTAAAGTCAGTAAAGTTGTAACTCAGATAGGTAAGTATAAATTAAGACCCGAACAAGAGAAAGCTGTTAAGGCAATTTTATCTAATAAACTAGGTGAAACACCTTTTCAGATTGGGGTATTAGATTATACAGTAAATGCAGGTAAAACTCTGATTATGTCTGCCTTATATTTATCATATAAGAAGCAATTAAAGACTTTGCTTATAACTAATGACTCCGATTGGTTAAATCAAGCTAGAGATGAATTTAAGCAATATCTACCGGGAGAAGATATTACCTTTGTTCAGGGTAAAGTTTTAAACTGGAGTAATTTTACTATTGGTATGGTTCAATCTATTTCTCGGAATATGAAATATTATCAGAATGAACTTGCTAAGATTGATATGGTATTAATCGATGAAGCTGACCAAGGAGGTAGTAAGCAATATCAGAATGTGATCACTAGGTTATTTAATACCCGAGTTAGAATCGGATTATCTGGTACCATTTATATGAGTAAGCTTGCCAAGGATAAAGTTAAGAATATGAATTTACGTTGTTTCTTTGGCGATGTAATAGCAGAGTTTAAACTTAGGGACTCGATTAAGAAAGGGTATTCAACAAAGACAATTGTAAAAACAGTAGAAGGTAAACCTTGGTTTGGTAATTGGGAATCAGATTGTATGTCCTATAATGAAATATATGATGATTCCATTACCAATAATAAGATTGCCTGGACCATGGCATTAGATAGGTTGAAATGGAACCTTAATCAAGGTAGATATCCTGCTCTCGTAGTATGTAAGCATATTGCACATTGTGAAAATCTATATAAATTCTTTAAAGAAAGACTAGATAATACCCATAATATTGCTTATGTGCATGTTAATACTCCTACTAAATTAAGACAACAGATAATGAAGGATTTTAGGGAGGGTAAAATAGATATCCTTGTATCAACTACAATTATTGCTCGAGGTAAAAACTTTCCTAAGCTCAGATATCTGTTGAATACTGCCAGTATGGATTCTCAAGAAAAATCAATTCAGTTCTTAGGACGATTGGTAAGAAAGGATGAATCCAAATCCAAAGTTTACCTAGATGATTTACATTATCCCGGGAATTATTTAAGTAGGCATGGGAATCATAGAAGAAAGTATTATCAAGATCAAGGACTTAAAGTTATCCGGTTAAGTAAGCTCTGGGATAAGTACCCTAGACATAAGCCTTTTCAAGGATAATAATTTCTGACTATGAGTATATACTTTTTCTCCGTAGGAGGAAAGGTATATTACATGTTACGTTAAGAGGCATTAACCATTAATAATCATAAACAATGAAGATTCTACAAAAAATCAAATCATTATTCAATTGTTCTGTAATACCTCCAGAACATATATTCAATGGCATAGGAATAGAATATATAACTCCTATCAAAAAATCCAGGGATAAGCCTGATGAAGTTCGATATTATTTTATGATTCATTTTCAATCTGGGTTAGTAATCAAAGTTCAGATATATACTTCTGAAATAGAAGTACCACCCATTCTTCTGTCTATCAGGGAACTATTTATAAATGGTATAGGACATTCATATATTACTCTGTATCAAGATGAGATGATGGATGTTCAAATCATAAGATATTATCATAGAGAATTTTAAATTGGGAATTATGGCAAAGAAGAAACAAACTTTACCTGATATCAAGAATCAGGATCCCTTAGAACCTATTAATATTGCAGAACTGGGTTCTAATTCAGACCCTTGTTTTGGTATTGGTTATGACTTATCAACTAAAGAATGTAAACTATGCGGAGACTCAGAATTATGTGCATTCAAGATGTCACAGAATATGAATATCACAAGGAAAGAACTAGAACAGAAGAATCAATACAAGGATTTGGATATATTAGAAGACACGGTTGGAATCAAGAAATACATCCGAGGCTTGATTCGGAAAGGGAAAGAAAGAAAAGAAGTTATTACCAAAACCGTTGAGAAATTCGAAGTACCAAGAAAACGTATTAGAGAACTTTATAAGGAATGCAAAAAATAGAAATGATATGGGCTATGTTCAAGGTATACCTTAACAACCCAAATTACTATGTGAAACAAGAGGATATACTTGCTAATGTATGCGGCAATGGAAGCAGAGATGTAAGAAAGATAATGAACTCTCTTGGTATTCACAAGGGAGATCCATCAACATTAACTTATAGACAACTTTTAAAACAATGCAATATAATATGAACAGATTAAGATTTATCAAAGTAAGAGACGTAAAATCTCCATCAAGAGGAAACGAAGGAGATGCAGGTTTAGATTTCTATATCCCTGAAGACTTAACTCTACAGGATTTAGTAAAAGCTAATCCACAGTTAATATTCCATTGTGAAATACCTGAACCTGGTAAAGTAACACTTGAATATAATTCAAATAACCAGGTACAAGTAATTTACATTTCTCCATTTACCAGAATACTTATCCCATCGGGTATCAAAGGTTTATTAGAACCAAGAGATTCTATGCTGATGGCAGCAAACAAATCTGGTATATCAACTAAGAAAGGGCTTATCTATACTGCCGAGATAGTAGATTCTCCCTATACTGGAGAGATTCATATCGGTATATATAATACTTCTCATGAGTTTCAAATAATAGAAGCTGGAACCAAGTTAGTACAGTTTATTCATGTACCCATATATCTTACAGAACCAGAAGAAGTAACTAATGGAGAATTCAATAATGATGCTTCAATTTGGGGAACAAGAGGTAATAACGGATTCGGATCAACCAATTAATAATCATAATATATGGCAACTTTAGATGAACTAGCGAATAGAATATCGGTATTAGAGAATCGATACTCAACTTTAAACAGTGTAGTGAACGGACATACTACCGAGATACATAATCTTGATACTAGATTAGATACTACAGAATCTAAATTGAATAATCATGAGGAACGGATTAAAACTCTAGAAGTTAAAGTAGAAGATCACGAAAGGAGACTTCAACTGATAGAGAACTCTCATATAAAGTATACCGTATCAAGAAAGGTAAAATATCCCAAGAAAGCAGACCAGGGATTCTATCTGTATCTTCCTGAAGATCTTACGATTGATATTCTCATGGAATACAATAACGGAGTAATCAAACAGAAATGGAACTGGTTGAATAGAATCTTCAATCCACAAGGATTCGGTAAAGTATCTTTCGACTTAGATAGAAACAGTGAAGGACACATTAAAACCATCGTTCTTGGTCAGAACACAAGGTTATTAATACCAACTGGTATTCATATTGAAGAATTCACTCCAGTTAAATCCGTACTGAAAGCTGCAAATGAAGAAACTAATTCCATCAACAGTGGGTTAGTATACGGTATAGAAGTACTTGGTCAAGTTCCAGGAGATGAAGTAGTGGTAAGTGTATTCAACCCAACTTCTGAGATTATTGGAATCGAAGCTGGAAGTGTATTAGTTCAAGTATTACATTTATTCTCTTATCATACAGTACCAGAAAAAGAATAGTTACTATGGATATTTCTAATCTGAAAGAAAAAGCCCCTGAAATCAAACAGGGGCTTGAACTTGAGAATATGTATGAGATTGGCTATCGTCAATTAGACTGTTATAAACCCTTAGAAAGGTTACCAGAATATCCCATGGATATTAACAGTACTAAAAATCAATCTCTTATGAAAACCTTTATATCTCAAGTAGTAGAGGAGTTAATGGAGGGTTATGAATCTACTTCTAATATAAATGATATTCTAGAAAACAAGGGATGGAATACCAATTTATATACCGACATAGAAGAGATTCAGATAATCAACAATCTACAGAATGCTAATGAAGAACAAGCAGATGCAATAGGATTCTTCTTATCAGCTCTGATATATGCTAATATATTGCCAGAGGATATCTATAGTTGGGCAAACAAAGAACTGACTAAAGGGCAAAAGGCAGTAGAAAATTTAGAAGACGTAATGGCATTCGGCATTCATATGATTTTAGAGATAGATGCCATTAGTAGTATATTCAAAAATTTCAAGCTAATATCCGAAACAATTGAGGATAAAACTTCCGAGTATATAAAGGGATTCAAGGAAATGAGTCCAAATTTGCATACTGATGAGAAAAATATTTTGTTTCAGATAGTGTATGTTTTGAATCTTGCTAGAAATACTCTTAAGAATCGTACATGGAAACAGTCACCAGTAATAACTAAAGAACTAGAATTCCAGGATAGGCTGGTAGAGGCATTCTATTATTATATGGGATTCCTATCAATAATGGGATTTACTCCATTGGGTATATACGAGCTGTATTTCAAGAAAGAACGGTTGAATGAATGGAGAATCACTACACAATATTAATGAAAGGAGGTATTTGTGTCAGGTTGGAATAAACAATTAAATGGCTTAGAGCTTAATACAGAAGAGCAAATCCATTCATTAGAATTTGCTACTTCACAAGAAGCATGGGAAAAGTTAAATGAAGGATTTCTAAGACTAGAACCATCTTTATTTGCAAAAGGTGCTACCGCAAACAGTGGAGTAGCTGTGGTATATAACGTATTTATAAAAATACGTAAAGCTTGGGTAGACCCAGACTTTGATTATGGTAGATGTTTCAATTATAAAGAGACTAAGTGGACAAACTTACTGAACAATTACATTGATTTCAATAAGCTTGATTTATTGCGTAGTAAGCTGAGAGTACTAAAAACCAAGTATAATCAGAATTACAACGTTACTTATATGTTTAATAATCATCACGATAACGGTAAACAATGTTTAATTGCTGCTACATTCTCCAAACGATTTGGGGAAGACATACCTGTTATTACAATGGTAATCAGGGCATCCGAGATAACAAAAAGGTTAATCTTCGACTTCTTACTAATACAACGAATGGCGGAATATGTGTACGGACCAGAACAATCAGTACAAATCAATTTATTTGCCACTCAAATGTATGGGAATGTAGAAACACTTCTGATGTATCATACTCATAAACCTTTGAAGAAGGTATTAAAGGGAACTGATAAGGAAAATTCTTGGATAAAGAGGTTGAATGAGGTATTTGATAAATTTCAAAACGGTAAAGAGAAAGATTTCTCTAGTTTTAAGGTATTCTTTAGAAGTTTTAAAGTGCTTCGACCAGATTTATATAAGGAAACATATAAATCTATGAAAGCAAAGGAATTACTTCTTGAATATGAAGATATCGAATATCCCGAGAATGTAATCTCTTACTCTCAACGTAAAGCATATAAGAAGAAACTTTTAAAACAGAAGAAATGAGAATTTATAGCAGTAGTTATGAGTTAATGTCTGAAATGGGCAGAGAACTCAACAGTTATGGTCAAACTGTAAAACCAAAGACTTACCAGAATAAGAATATTGAGGGTAATGAAGATTTTGTAACTAAAGAGATCATTTGCCAACAATATTGCTTAACTTCTTTGCAAGATCCAACGTGGTTATTCTTCTATTCAAGGTCTAGGGAATGGGCAGATGCTGAGTTCCAAGAAAGGATTAATACTTCTGAGGTAATTAACCCGGGCAAAGCTTGGGAATTAAGAAAAGACTTATGGGAACAGTTTTTGGTAGATGGTAAATTTGATTATACCTATAACGAAAGGATGGTAATTCTTCCCTATACCATACAATTACTAAGATCAGATTCTGATACTCGTAAAGCGGTATTACCTATATTTAATGGTAATGGTGAAGATGATACTCTTTATTATCTTTATTATCATGGTAATAAACGTATACCCTGCTCTATGTACTATGATTTCCTTATCCGAGAGAATAGTAAGAGAGAGAAGGTATTACACATTTGCTATCACCAAAGAAGTTCGGACTTTGTTACTCACTTTGGTAATGATGTATACCTTGCATGGAGACTAATGGAATATGTAGCTAAAGAGGTTGGAGTAAAACCAGGTTATTTGTATCACACCATAGACTCATTACATACTTATCAAAAAGACTGGGATAAGTTAGCCAGTTCTCTAAGAGTATTTGAGGATACTATCATATAATACATGCTTTATTTCTATTTTGTTTTGATGTCATTTTCGCAAAATGATTTAAAGTAACTTATATCGGGTTTAAGGAAGTAGGTCTGGGAAGATATACTTCCTTATTTTATTTAAAAAACTTCTAGTATGGAAACGAAATATAAGATTATAACCAATAAACAAGAGCTAAAGAAACTTATCCAATGCTGTAAGCAAACTGGTTATGCTTCTGTAGACTTTGAAACAAATGCCGAGCCAATATATAACAAATCTTTTAAACCCACTATATTATCAGTAACTTTTCAACCGGGTTTTGGATGTTCTATACCTTTAGACCATTTCGAAACAAAGAAGTATACTTCTAGTGGTTGGAATTGGAAAAAGATGCTTCGTAAATTTGGTGAAGAGATAATCGAAAATCCTGAAGTAGTTAAAGTTGCTTGGAACTACAAGTTTGATGACCAGATATTTCAAAAGTATAATATCTATTATCGGGGAGTATGTTTGGATGGTATGCTTGCTAAATATCTCTTGAATGAAGAAAAACCCAATGATTTGAAGTCTATGGTAAGAAGGTATTTACCAGAATACGGAGATTATGAAAAGCAAGATAAATTCGATAAGATTCCATGGGATAAAAAAGAAATGGAACCTCTTTGCCACTATGGATGTCAAGATACTGATTATACTCTTAGATTAATGCTTTTCTTCGAAAAGAAGCTAATTGACTTGGGATTATATAATACTTACCGTAATTTAATCATGACTGCTTCTAGGGTATTAACTTCTGTAGAAAAGAATGGTTTATATGTAGATAGGGCATTCAACCAAGAATTGTTAGATTCCTACTTACCAAAGATAGAAGCAGCTAAGGAAGCAATATATAATTTGCCTAAAGTAAAGAAGTTTACTAAACTATATAATCAATCCAAGATTGAAAAATACATTGCTAAATTAGAGGAAGAGATAGAAAATTTAGACCCTAGAGTAGATAAGAGAAAGATACAATCTAGGGAACAAAAGATTGCTAATATAAGGGCAGGAGTTTTTACTACGAAAAAGGAATTAGAGTTAATTAGACCTGTAAGTTTAGGTAGTTCAGTAGATTTACCTCAATTAATGTATTCAGAGGAAGGATTTAATTTTGAGGTAATCAAAAAGAATGATTCTGGTAAACCAAGTACTGATGAAGAAACTCTTACTAACTTAAGATTAACTGTCAAAAAACCTGATTCACCAAAGGCAGTATTCTTGGATAGTTTATTAGAGTTGAGAGGTTTAGAGAAAATGTATAAAACCTATATTGAAGGTTGGCATGAGAAAACCCAAGATGATGATAGATTACATGGAAGATTCCTTATTCATGGCTGTGTAACTGGAGATACTAAATTGGTGGGTAAAGTTAGGGATATACGTATTAAAGATATATGTCCTAAAGAGATGGGTATAAAGAATATTGAATCCCAAGATTTATGGGTATTAACTCATGAGGGTACTTGGGAACAAATTACACATGCTATTAATAAAGGTAAACAGATTACTTATAAGATTACTACTTCAGAGGGGGATATTTTAAAATGTACAAAAGAACATAAGCTTTTAACTACTATAGGTTGGAAAAAAGTACATGAGATTTTTAAGAAAAACCTAACCGTTATTATGTATGATACCAGTAAATTCGATATAGAAGCCCCAAATACTGGTAAGCCTTCTAAAGAAGTGATTTTTAAAGAGATACCAAATTGGCCAGGATATCTGGTATCATCTGAAGGTAAAGTTTTTTCTGTAAAAATCCCAGGTTCACGAGGATTGTTAGATTACAACCATCCTCATGAATTAATCCCTCGAGAATGGAAGTTAGGTAGGTTAAGAGTATATCTTAGAAATAATACTAATAAAAAATATGCTTTCCCAGTGTCTCATTTAGTATGGATGACTTTTAATAATCAAGAAATCCCAGAGGGTATGGTGATAGACCATGTGAATTGTAACTCTTTGGATAATAGGCCAGAGAATCTTCAATGTATATCCTATTCTGAGAATATTAAAAGATCTTATAAGTATACTCGTACTTCTTTTGTTAACGGTAATAGAAACGGATTAACTAAATTCAATACTCAAGTAGTGGGAGAAATACTTGAGAAATATCAATCTGGTTGTACTCAGAAAGAGTTGGTGGATTTATATGGTATTTCTCAAAAACAGGTATCTGGTATTACTCTTAAACAAAGAAGAAAAGAGATATACATTGCTAAGATAATTTCTATGGAATGTATAGGAGAAAAAAATATCTACGATTTATCCGTAAATCATAATCATAGTTATATAACTCGTTCTAACTTCATAAACTCTAATACTACAAGTGGAAGATTATCTTCAGCAGAGCCCAATGCTCAGCAAATACCCAAGACATCAGTAGACCCAAATATAAAGAAACAATTGGTTGCTCCAAAAGGAACTCTATATATTGCTAGTGACTTTAGTCAAGCAGAGTTAAGAATCATGGCTCACTTATCTGGAGATGAAACTTACTTAAATGCTTTTAATTCAGGTCAGGATCCTCATTTGGCAATTGCTGCTACTAAATATCATGTATCTTATGATGAAGCTTTAAAAATATATGAAGATGAAAACCATCCAGATCATAAGATATGGAAGGTAAGGAGAAAGCAAGCTAAACAGATTGCATTTGGACTTATTTATGGTATTGGTGCTAAATTACTAGCAGTAAAATTATCTGACCCCAAATCGGGTATCATAGTTACACCAGAAGAAGCCCAAAAGGAAATGGATATATTCTTTGGTCAACATCCCAAGTTAAAAACCTTCTTAAAGAAACAAGAGAAGTTCCTTAGAAAGAATGGGTACTTAGTTTCTTTATTTGGTAGAAAACGAAGATTACCCCAAATTTATTCTTCAGATAGAGGAGAAGAAGCTTATGCTTTACGATTAGCCTTGAATTTCCCTTGTCAATCTGCAGCATCAGATATGTGTTTATTTGGAAGTATATTAATATACTACCTTATGAGACAAGGAAAATTACCTCCTACAAAATCAGTATGCTTGGTTCATGATGCTAATTACCAAATCACTAAACCAGAAAATATAAATACCTGGAGTATTTATGAGATGTGGCAAATTTATCGAAATCCTTTAACTAAGCCTTATTTCGGTTTTCAGATAGACGATGTCACTATGGACATGGACTTTGTCATAGGTAGATCGATGGCAGAAGAATTACCCTTTATCCCAGGTTATGATTATAGGAAAATGCTTGAACCCGATTTTTCAGTAGAAGAATACATGGAAGAGCATAAGAAATATAAACATATACCTATTTCAGAGTATAAGAAACGTTTTAACAAACAAATGAAACAATATGAAGAAGATTTTAAACGGACCCACGGTATGGAGAGCTAAATGCCCAGTATGTGATTGTGAATTTGAATATGATGTAAGTGAAACTATAAAGGTTTATGATAAAACTACTCTGGATGTTTTTAGGATAATATCATGCCCAGGTTGTAAAACCAATATAAAGCATTCAGATTCAGTATCTACCACTACAGAAACGAGAAGAGAGGATACTATGACAACATAACTAATTAAAATTTTAGATTATGGAAAATGACACATTAAAGAAAGAGGCTGACAAGGTAATCAATGTAACTTACATGTTATCTGGAGTATTAGAACAATCATTCCAAGAAATGGATGAAATTTTGGATAGATTACACAAAAGACTTCACCATGAAGACCGAAGGTTAATCAACTCTATCCGAAAACATATAAAATTTCTCAATTCAAACATAGAATCACTCAGAACTCATTCACTTTCTAAGATGGATGAAGAAACAGTAGAATGCTTTGATGATACTACTCTTAGATTTTATGTAATCTTCATGAAATTACTTGAAGTTGCTGGTATAGATTACCTTTGCGATTTACGATTATACTCTCTGTATAATCTGTTAGACAAATATCAATCCCTTACTAGTTATCCCAAATTAGATTCTAGGGCTAAGATTGCTTTCCTACAAGTTAAGAGAGATATCGAAAATGGTCAGTATTCTGCAGAAGATATGAAAAACGTTTTTAAGTTGAAAGATGAAAACCGAGATAAATAAACTTAAGGTAGTATTTGAGGGTAGAACCTTAGAAATAGATATTCAAAAGGAATTATCTATCAATGAGAACTTATTAAATTCTCAGCTAAAGGATTCTCCCTCTAGTTATTATATACTTGCTTCATTAAGAGATAAGTATATAAAACAAAGAGATGCTTTAGCAAGAGAAAAAGAGGAAGCATATTCTGCTGCATGGGTATTTATAAAAGATTCCAATGAGAGGTTCAATAATGATTACGTATCTCATAAAGCTAATATAAACCCCAAATATAAATCTATTTGCAAAAGGTATCTAAAGGCTGCAGCTAAAGCTAATAAATTTATAGCTATCTGTAAAGCTTATGAGAGTAGAGAAGGCATCTTAAGAACTCTTAATGCCAATATCCGTAAGTTACAGTAGGAACTATAAAAGATTACTAACTAAATTTTATAAATATGTATAATTTACAACTTATATCAACCCTAGTAGCTAAGAAGCTTGGTAATAGTATTCCAGGTTTACCCGTAGAAAATAAAATCTTGGTATATTCTCCCAAAGAGATTAATACCACTGCTTCTGGTATTATTATCCCAGATATGGTAAAGGAAGGAGTTCCTCGTAAGGGTGTTGTTATTAAATCTGGTGTAATTACAGAAGAATATCAAACTTACAAGGACCACGTGGAAATTGGTCGTATAATCGAATATGGATTGTATGCTGGTAAAGAACATCAATTCGATAAAAACTGTTTACCTCAGGAATTACAACCCTTTTATGAAAAGGGTCTGTTCACCGTATTAGCTTTAAATGAGATTTCATACTCAGAACCCAATAACTTAGATTGATATGATTAAAGATAAGGACAAAAAGAAAAAGAAATTATCTTCTAGTGGCATGACTACTAAAGATAAGATGTTAGCCCGGAAAAAACAATTAGAATCCAAGGGTAATGGTAGTGGATTGGTATTCCCTAAAGAGGGAACCTTAAGAATGAGAATCAAATCCCCAGGCGATGATCAAGAATTGGGTATTGAATTGATTCAGTTCTATCTGAATAAAGATTTGGGAGGAGTTATTTCCCCGGCTACTTTTGATGAACCCTGCCCATTTATGGAAAAGTACCAAGAACTGAAAAACTCAAAAGACCCAGATGACCAGGAACTTGCAAAGATGCTGGTACCAAGAATAAAATACGTAGTGGGTGGAATAGTATATTCAGATGAGAAAGGTACTAAGGTAGATTATGAAGGAAAAGATAAGGGAGTATTAATCCCAAGATCAGTATACCAAGATATTATCGACCTTTACTTGGATGAAGACGAAGCTGGAGATATGACAGACCCAAGAACTGGATACGATATAAAAATTATCCGTTCTGGTTCAGGTAAGAATGATACTACATATTCTGCTCGTGCATGTAAACCTACTAAACTTGACAAGAAGTATTCAGGTAACGTAGATTTGGAATCCATAGTAAGATCTCAGATTAAAGATTACGATGAACTGGAAGAAATTTTGGCATCATTCTTAAAAGAAGGAAGAGATTCTGATGAAGAGGATGAAAAACCAAAGAAGAAAAAGAAAGGCATTCATAAGGATCACTACATGGATGATGATGAACCTAAGAAGAAAAAGAGAAAGTATAAGTCAGATATTTGATAAATTGGTTTTATAAATGGTTGGTAGAGGAGGTAATTCAAGAAATTGGTTATCTCCTTTATTTATGTTAATACATTACAGTATGGCAAAAGGAAAAGTGGGTTTAAAAGTTCCCTCTAAAAACGAATTACTAAAGAAATATGGGTCATCAATAGTACTTGCTTCTGAAACAAAAGAAACAGGTCTATGGTTACCCAGTACTTTCTTTGCATTGAATTATACCTTTGGTGGAGGAATCCCATTTGGTAAAATCCTAGAAGTAGCAGGAGAAGAATCCTCTGGTAAATCACTTATAGCTTACAACTTTGCTTATTCATGTCAACAACTGGGAGGGCATGTAATATGGGTAGATGCTGAACAATCATGGATGAATTCCTGGGCTCAAACTAATGGAGTTGATCCAGAAAGAGTTACAGTAGTTAATGATACTCGTATTGAGAATGTTGCGGATGCAGTAGCAGACTTAGCATTATATTTCAGATCTCAGTTAATACACAATGAGCCCATACTTCTGGTAATAGATTCAGTTGCTGCTATGGATTGTGCAGATAACATAGATTCAAAAATGACGGATGCTAAAGCAGAGATGGGAGGTAGAGCAAAGGCTTTGTATAAATACTTCCGTATCAGAAGCGAATTATTTTATCGACTGGGAGTTACACAGATTTATATTAATCAATTAAGAACTGCATTGAATGTTGGATTCGGAAAAGATAATACAACAACTACAGGAGGCGCAGCACTTAAGTTCTACGCTTCAATCAGAGCTGCTTTCTATTCAGGAAGATCTATCACTGTTAAGCAAAAGGGTAAAGAACGCAAAGCTGGGAAACTCGTCACGGTTCGACTTATTAAAAATAAAGTTGCTCCTCCAAGACCTACAATCAGCAAATGCCCAGTATACTTCAATCCTAAGTTCCATGAGGTTGGATTTGATAGATGCTTTGGATTAGAAGATGTATTGGTAGAAAACGATATAATCGTTAAATCCTCAGGTGGAGTATATAAACTCAAGGATAAAACTCTTGCAAGAGGAGAAGAGAAATTTCAAAAGCTTTTGGAAGAAGATGATGATCTAAGAAGAAAGCTTTTAAGGAAAGCAGATATAAATACCATTGGTACTACTCGTAAGAAACTAGAAGCTCTTACAGAAAACTGTTATCCCATAGATGGAGTAGAATACGAATCCTATAATGAATCAGAAGACGAAGAGGAGGAAGACGATGAGTAAGAAAACACAGTTTACAAGGTCTAAGGTAAAGTTGGGAAGTTTATCTTGGACTTCTCCCATTTATCCTCATGGAGAAGGTAAATATCAGAATAAGCCTCTAAAAGATAATATACCTGGGTACCCTGGTTATCACATATCTAAAAGAGGTAAAATATATTCAAGATGGGATGTTAATGGTAAGGGTATACTAAGTAAAAGGTACCATTTAAAACAGCCACACTTAAATAAAAATGGTAGGTATATCATAGGATTATCCCAACCTGGTATTGGTACAACTAAATGGTTAGTACATAGATTAGTAGCTTTAGTATATTTGCCAAATCCAGAAGAATTACCTTATGTATGTCATAAGGATAATGTACCTACTAATAATTCAGTAAATAATCTTTATTGGGGTACACAAAAAGACAATATGTCACAAGCTTCTAAGGATGGGAGGATGATTCAAGCAAAAGGTAAAGATAGCGTACACTATAAAGGTACTGAGATACAAAGGTCTTATATACCCAGGTTAATTAACCTGGGGTTTACTAGAAAAGAAATCTCGGAAATTATGAATCTGGGAGTTCAATTAGTATCTGATTATTATAATAAATATAAAGAAACATATGGCTAAAAAACTAGTATTAATCATAGATGGATGTAACTTACTTCACCAAAGTTTTCACAAATTTGAAAAACTTAAGTCTACCGATGGAAAACCAAGTGGAGCAATATTCGGATTTTTTAGATCATTACATGGGTTCTTACATAGGTGGGACCCAGATGAGGTTATTATAACTTTTGATAATGGACACTCTCCTTATAGAGATGCTTTGTTACCAGATTATAAGGGACATAGGAAAAATATTTCAGTAGATTATGAATCTCTTCAATCTCAAAAACGTATTATTATGGGTATGCTTAAGCTCCTAAGAATTAAATATGTTTTTGATAAGCATAATTCTACTAAATATGAAGGAGATGATTTCTTAGCATACCTAGTTTTAAATAAAAAACCCACTGAGAAGGTAATCATAATATCATCCGATAAGGACTTTAATCAACTTATCGGTAAAGACGTAAAGATAAACAATCCAAGAAAAGATGAGATGATTCATCAGGGTAATTGTAAGGAACTATTCGGGTATTCTCCTGAAGAAACAGTAGATTACCTTTCAATGGTGGGAGATACTTCGGATGATATTAAAGGTATACCAGGTATTGGTCCTGTAAAAGCTAGGAAAATATTGGACGAGTATGGTACTTTGGATAAATTTCTAGAGCATCATCATCAAACTTCTCATGTAGAGATTGCAGAAAGGAATAAGAAGCTTATAGATTTAAGATTATTTCAAAAAGAAGTACCATTATCCAAGTTACCTATGAAAAAGTTTGCTAATAAGGAGATAAAATACAAGAAATTCAAAGAAGTCTGTATCGAATACTCTTTAGCATCCTTTATGACAAATGAATTTATGAAACCATTTAAAGATTTGTTATCATGAAAAGAATTATGTTTGTAGGGCCAAGTGGAATAGGAAAAACCACTTTGGCAAAGTTCATAGAAACCAAATATGGTATACCCTTTATATCTGGTAGTATGTCAGATTTAATGCCAGATACAAAAGAGATGCACCATGCTGAGTTTTTACACCAAGAATGTGGAGAACTCATAAACAAGGATTATCAATTGTTGAATCTGAGAAATAAGCTTTTCAAGGATAAAGAAACTTTTGTAACAGACCGTAGTTATGTAGATTTAGCAGCTTATTTCATATATAAACAATCTACTAATATCCCCGAATGTGAAGTAGATGCTTTCTTAGATATATGCAAAGATCTTACAGTTCAACAATGTGATTTATTAATATACCTTCCCTTGAGTATGTACTATATGAAAGAATGGCCAATAGAAGACAATAAGAAGAGAATCATAAATAGATATTATCAGGCTCAGATGTCAGATATAATGGGTAACCTGTTAACTCAGTGGAGTACTTTAAGTGTAATAGATATATTAATAGTACCCCAATTAGATTTCTACGACAGAATACACATGATAATGTCAAGATTGGATTAATATGAAGAAACAAGTAATAGCAATAGTCTTCTCGGATTTGCACCTGAATTTATGGGCGAAGTTCAATGAAGACAATAAAAGAACCCTGAATCATTTCAGGGTTTTGTCGATTATACAAGAGAAATGTAAAGAGTATGATTGCCCAGCACTATTCTGTGGAGATTTCTTCCATAAGCCAGAAACTATGGATCAAGATCTTATGGAATTGACCTATGAGAAATTTAAGGAATTAGAGTTAAGAGAAAACCAGGTAGAGATATTCTCTATATCAGGAAACCACGACTTAAAGAAAGTTAGCTTTATAGGTAATAAACCTTTTTCATGGGTTAAGTTCTTAGAACAATTTGGGATAGTGAACCTAGATTATGGTAAAAGATGTCTGGGTATGAATGCAGTAGTATACGGTATACCCTACATAGATCACAATGTAGGTTTATCTGAATATCTGAAAAATATAAAGCTTGATAAGAATGCTGATAATATCCTTATGCTTCATACTGATTATCCTGGAGCAAAAGATACGGATGGCAGAGAAATTGATTCAGTAGAAAATCTAAATCTGAATGTACTGAATAGGTTTGATTTAATTATTTGTGGTCATATACACAAACCACAAAGATTATCAAAGAAGGTTTATATGATTGGTGCTCCTTTACAACAAAGAAGAACCGATAAAGATTGTAAACTGGGATATTGGAAACTTTATTCGGATTTATCTATGGAATTTATAGAACTGAAAGGATTCCCAAAATTCGTAGATGTTGAATCCGAAGATGAAATTAAGGATGATGGCAATTATTATACCATTTTACCCAAGAAAACTAGTATTCAAGTAAATATAAACCATAAGATTACTAAGCAAGTTTCTAAGAAAACTCTAGCAAAAAGGTATTTAAGGGAGAAAGGCATAAAGGATGATGCTAAGAAACAACTTTTAATTGATACTTTAAACAAAGCTGAATCATGTTGACATTTACAAGGTTAAATATACAGGGATTCTGTTCTATAGATTCCTTCAGTTTACAATTAAACCAAGATTGTACGGTTCTTATCAAAGCTCCTAATGGTTTTGGGAAATCAACTTTACTGAATGCCTTGGTATGGGCATTATATGGGAAAAATATAAAGGGAGTATCTGAGGTAAATACTTGGAAAGAATACCAACCTAAAGATTATAAGGGAACCATGGTAGAAGTATTTTTTCAGAAAAACCAAGATTCCTATAAGGTAATCAGATGTCAAAAATTCAAAGATTACCTAGAGGATGGTGCTAAGGGAAATGATAGACTTATCATCATTAAAAATGCTGAGATTATCAATATTAAGGGTAAGAATGAACTACAGAATGCAATCAATAAAGAATTAGGATTATCCTATCTGTTATTCATGAACTCTATCATGTTTGGTCAAGGTATTAAGAGATTAATCCAAGAATCTAATTCAGATAAGAAAAAGCTTTTTGAGGAAGTATTCGATTTAGAATACCTAAATTTAGCAAAGGGTATAGCTAATCAAGATAAAGCTGTAATCTTAAACGAGATTAATCAATTAGAATCCGAATCTCTTTCACTAAAGAAAGAATTAGAGGCAAATAAAGAAGCTTACTTTGATTTAAGGTCAAGAGAGAAATCCTTTAAGAAAGATCTAAGAGAAAAATCTAGGAAACTAAAGGAAGAACGAAAAGACCTAACTGCGTTACTTATTGCAAAACAAAAACATATTTCAGATGAAGTAGATGTAGCAATAGAACAAAAGGTAAGAAATCAAACCAAAGCAGTACAAGATATAAAGAATCGAATTAAGATAAATAAGGAAACTCTAAGTACTCCCTTAAATGAACTGGTGGATGAGTCCATAGAATTAATAAAGAATAAACAATATAAGAAAGCCTTGAAAATGCTTACTCCTATCAGTAAAGCATTTAAAGAAAGGGAAGAACTTCAAAGCTTATATGAAGAATCCGTAGAGAGATTAGATGAACTAGAATTTAACTGCAGTAAGTATAAGACTCTAGTTAAAGAATGTTCCGATATTGCTTCAGATTTGGCAGATATAGACCAGGAAATAAAAGACCTTAAGAATCAGAAACTAAAGGTAATGTCTACCAAATACAAAGAAAGGCTAAAAAAGATTCGTAAAGATTTAAGAAAGGTAGATGAAGATTACCATAACCGAGAATTAGAGTTAGAGAATTATAATTGGTTGATAAATGACCCTCTTGGTAATAATGGGATCAAGGCATATCTATTTGATTCATCCCTACATTTATTAAATCGTACTCTAGCTAGTTATTCAGAAGTATTGGGTTTTAAAATTGAGTTTAATATCGACCTTAATTCAACTAGAAAGGATTTTGTTACTCTTATCGAAAGAGATAATCACATAATCGATTATGATGAGCTATCAGGAGGAGAGAAACAAGTATGTAATCTATGTATGGCATTTGCAATGCATGAAGCTTTAACTGCAAGTAAGGGTATTAACCTAGCTTTCTTAGATGAAGTATTTGAATCTCTAAGTTCAGATAACATAGAATTGGTAATAAACCTTATAAAACACATATTCAATGGTAAATCTTTATTTTTAATAACCCATCATGACTCACTACCTTTATCAAATACTAAGATCCTGCAAGTAGAGAAAATCAAGGGCCTTAGTTATTATAAACCACTATGATCCATAAACAATACAATGAAATTATGGCAAATAGTAAAAAGAAGTTTAGTAACTTATACTCTGCTATTGATCATGGTAGATCCAAGATACTTAGGACTAAATGGAAACCAAATGTACCTGGTAATAAATACTATGTATCTCGAAATGGTAGAGTATATAGAAATTTAGGTAATGGATATTGGTTAAGAATTTCGGTATATTCCGATGGTAAATCTGATGGTTATTTAAAATGTAAGATTAATATGAAATCTTGGTTATTACATATATTACATAGGTTAGTAGCTACGGTATATTTACCTAATCCAGATGGGTTACCTATAGTTATGCACTTAAATAATAACAAGCAAGATTGTAGGGCTAAAAATTTAAAATGGGGTACTAATTTAGAGAATACTTTACAGGCTTGGTTCGATGGGTGTTTACCTACTCCCAATAAGATAATATACTTTAACGATGTACACCATCTACATAACCAGGGCTTATCAAATCTTGAGATAGCTAATATATTACCAATTCATGTTTCTTCTGTGAAAAGAATCTTAAATGGTAAGGGTTTAATCAAATATAAAGATAAATTTAAGAACTATGAACAGTAAGAAAAAGGGCTCAAGATTCGAATTGAAAATATCGAAATGGTTTACTCAATGGACTGGTTTTAAATTTGGGAGAACACCCTACTCTGGTGCAAATCATCAGAGTAGGGATTTGTCTTCGGATATTATGTGTCAGGATGAAAGACATGCCCATAGATGTAAAATCTCGGTAGAATGTAAAAACTACAAGGATATCAAATTTGAGCATGTATTACTTGGTAATAAATCCTGTGATATATTAAAATTCTGGGAACAAGCAAGTAAAGATGCTAAAAGGGCAAAGAAGGTACCCATCTTATGTATGAGATACAATTCAATGCCTGCAAATGAGTTTTTCTTTGTAGTAGATTATAAACTCGGTAGTATTATAGCTCAGTACATTACTAAGTCCATGTATATTCAAGTTCCCGGTAATACTCTTATGGTATTCATGGCTAGTGAGGTATTAAAAGTACCATACAAGATGATTCACAAACAAGCTAAGTTAATCGTAAAAAATCAGTAATATGATGAAAAAACGTATCCCATACTCCTATGTAATCTTCTACCTAGAAAGAAAGTATTATCACCTTATCGAGAAAGAGTTAAAAGAAAAGGGATACGAAAATATCAAGGTTATTATCCCAACTCTAGATATACTTAAGAGAACAGTAAAGGGTAAGATGGTATTTGAATCTGTTCCTATACTTTTCAATTATGGTTTTATGAGAATGCCTACAGAGAATGCTTTCTCAAGGCCTTTTTTAAATAAACTAAAACGAAATATCTCAGGTATAAGAACCTTTCTTAAATCTACTGAAACAATGCACGAAAGAAAAAAGAAGGTACGTATAGATAATGCTGAAGACTTCGATGATTTTTCATTAGTTGCAACTTGTTCTAGAAAAGATGTAAGGAGATTCATAAGATTAGCAAAAGCAAATAAGAAATATTCTGTTGATGACCTTATGAATGTAAAACCGGGTGATTACATCGTTTTAAAAGGATATCCATATGAAGGTATAGATGCTACAGTATTAGATGTAAATTACTCTAATAGAACAGTAAAAGTACTAATCTACCCAGAACATGGTAAAATGGAAGTAACTCTTGATTTTGATAGTGTTCTTTACAGTGTATATCAGGATTCAGATCCAGATAAATTACATTGTAATAACTTTGACTATGACCCAAATTCTATTACTTCTGAAAAGATAGAAGAGAACATTAATAAAAGGAGGCGTTAATATGAATGAATACCAAAAGAAAGCATGGGACTGTTTGACTCCAACCGAGCAGCAGTCCCTTTTTCTTCAGTTATCAGAGAGTAAATCCTCTTGGGAAGCTGGAGAGATATTAAAATTATCTCATTATAAGTACCTAGAAATAAAAGAAAGGTCTGAAAAGTTCTTCCGATTATTTTCGGATTTCTTCGAAATACATGAGTCAATATTTAGACCAGATTGCCCATGTGAAAGAAACTTCCAGGATTATATCGAGGCTTGCATAGAAAAAAGGATGAAAAGGAAAGAGGCTCTACTAAATACTGGAGATGCCTCCCAATTAGTTCCTAAGGTAAATACTCGTAATCTAGAAAGAAATATAAGAAGACTACAAGGTTCAGATAATGAATGGGATAAACATTCTCTAGGTTTGATATTAGAATTCGATAGATGGAATAACTTTAGGATATTACCCAGGCAAGTACAGCAACCCTCTGCTTTCAAAAGAAGAGCTAATAAGAAAGAAAAGATTTATATCAACTACTTATTAGAGAAAGTACCAGAATGGGTTCATACTAAACTAAGAGAAAGGTTTAAGTATAAGGTAAAGCCTAGTATAAAGAAATGGTGGGTATGTTTAATATCTGAAGATTTATATACTGATGGATATTTATTACTTCCCGTAAGACCTACAGATGAGGTAATGAGGGAATTCAGTAAATTCTACATGTATATATTCGAGGATAAGGATGATGCAGATACATTTGGATTCATGGTATCTAAATTCAATGCCAAGACTACTACTGTAAAACTAGGTCAGAAGTTTTGGCCAGAATATAGATTATGTATCGAAAAGGCTTTGAATTACAATCAGGTAAATAACATGGATTTCAATGTGAAGCAATTGGATATGGCCTATAACACTCACATAAAACGAAAACCAAAGAAGAAACCTCAACCAGGAGCTGCTAGAGTGAAAGAAGACTCCTTCTATTGATCCTCAGCTAATATTAAAATAATAAGTAGAATATTTTTCTATATAATATATAAGTATTATATTTGCATCAGAAAAAGAAATTAATAACTATTTAAAATTTTAATAGACAATATGAAGAATACCAACTTAGACATCCGCTTTAACAAAGCAAATAATATCCTCAACCAATTCAGTGATAGCTGGGAGGATGATAAATTGAACCTATTACCTAATTTCCCAAAAATTAAGGATATGGTATCAAACCACATTACTCAAGAGAATTACTTATGGTTAATCACTTATGATTTACCTAATGATCTCTTCGATAAGATTGATAACATGGGATTAGTTCCCTATGAGTATGTAACTCATGAAGAATTAACTCAAACCTATTACAATCAAAGATTCTAAAACTATGGCAAAAAAGAAAAAAGATAAACCAGCTCCATCAAAGGAAAAACAAAATTTCCTAGGAGCTGCAGGTAGAAACATGAAGTACAAGGATCTCAAAAGAAAGGCGGTAATCCTTGGTATGCCTTTTCCTGATGCTTGTGCTGCAGGAGTATTTGATTTAATCAAGTATATCAGTAACTCAACCAACAAACCCGATAAATCTCTAATTGACCAGTATGATGAATGGGCAGATAAACAATTGGAAGCAATTGGTTATGATAAAACTGACCCAATCCGTAATTCAAGATTAAGATTAGGATTCTTAGGAGAAGAGGGAGAAGATGGTATTCGAAAATTAAAAAGAGTACCAGGTATAAAGAAACCCAAAGAAAAGAAACCTCCAAGAGAAAGAGATTCTTTTAATCTAATCAAGGGTACTAAGAAATCCTACTGTTATGAATTAACCGAAAAGGGATTTGACCAAGAGAGAGTAGTAAGGAGAATGAAAAAGAAATTCCCTGATGCTAATGAGAAATCCATTCAACTCTGGTACAGGGCTGCAAAAAGGAAATTAAATGGTAAAACTAGCAAGGGATAATCGGAAAATATACCCAGACTTAATATATGTATGGACTTGGAGGCCTGATGAATATTGGGGATGGACCAAATATCAATATGCAACAGAAAGTAAATACCGAACCGAGAAGTTGTTATATAAAAAACATATATGTGGTTTAGGATTCTTTTCAAGATACCATGCTAGAAGAACCATAACTCTTTTATTAGGAGTAGATGCCAATTTATACATTCATACTATCAAGGGTAAGAATCTTATAAAACAAGGCATAACTGATTTACCCAAGAAAGGTCATCAATCGATATTCTTTAAGGGTAAGCCAACTAAAATACGAAGATTTATCTTTCCTGCTGAAGCAAGAATGGATAAACATAGGAGAAGGCATTTTGTAGTAAGAATGAATAAAATTTATAAGAAACATGGAAGAAGGGCATTCAACAGGGCATACCAAATTGCATTATACGGGTATAGGGATGAATTCTCACCTGAATATCGAAAGCAAAAGAGATTACAGGTCCATTCTGCTATCCTACAGGAGATACAACAAGCTGAGTCAAGGGGAAAAGAATCAATTCAACCTTGATTGCTTGAATCATCCTCCTAGGATTTGGCAAATAGCTCTGTTCCTTACCAAGGTATATCATATTAAGTTTAATCGTATCTTATTCAAAAAGGCCTACGATTTCTTAGATGACTTTGGAGAAGCTTCTTTGAAATTTCAGAATCAGATTATTATCCCAGATAAATATCTCATAAGAGAATTACAATGGGAACTATGGAAACCTCTATCTGGTTATAAAATAAGGAATAAGTATGCTTACTTCATGACCAATAGGAAACTAGATTCAGAAATTTGGGTCTACCCAATAAGATTTTCTGATAACTATGAAACTTCGAAAAACGGAAAATATCAATCATACACAGAAATGATGGGTAAATTGGGTTTTCCAGGTTTAACTAAAATATCATATAGCGATGAACACTAAATTAGAACAACATGGACCATATAATCCATTTGAGGGCAAATCCTTTAAGATTATGACCTATAATCAAGTGGACCAAGTTATAAACTCTGAAGTAGTTGAAATAACTTCACAGGAACAGTTTAATATCGTTCTAGAAAACATAAAACAATTTAATAATGCACATGAATCTTTGGGACCATTCCTAAAGAAGTATAAAAAGCTTATAACTGAGTGATTAACTATATTCATTAACAAACCATTAAAATTAAACAATTATGGCTAAGAAAAAAGAAACTAAGAAAGTTGAACTTAAAGAAGTATCTAGAGTAGAAATCAACGGTAACATCATCATTACTTACGAAGATGGTTCGGTAAAGATTATCCCGGCTCCAATTATGCTGACTGCAGACCAGGCATCTGAAATCTTCGGTTCAGAAGAAGAAGATGAAGAAGAGGAGGAAGAATCAGATGACGATGAGGACGAAGAAGAATCGGAAGATGACGAAGATGAGGATGATTCCGATGAAGATGAAGAAGACGAAGAAGATGAAGAAGATGAGGACGAGGATGATTCCGATGAAGATGAAGAAGACGAGGAGGAAGACGAGGAGGAAGAAGAGGAAGAACTGACTGGAGAAGCTCTTGCTGAAATGGACTTCGAAGAATTGGAAGATGTTTGCGATGACAAAGACCTTGATACTGATCCAGACGACTTCGATGAAGAAGACATCGAGAAACTTCGTAAGGCAATTGCCAAAGAATTAGGTATCAAATTGCCGGCTAAGAAGGAAGCTAAGGGTAAAGGTAAAAAGGGTAAAAAATAATCCATTTACCTAGCATAAAGGGTAGGGATCATCTCCTACCCTAAAAATTAACTACTATTAGGTTATGTAGAAGTCACAACTTATTTATAACACAACTTTTAAAAACTTATTAAGATTATGGCAAAGAAAAAAGAAGACACCAAGAAAAAGGGTGCTAAGGAAAAAGATCCCGAAAAAGAAGCTAAACGCAAAGCTCGTATGGAAGCTATTAAAAACCGTCCTGCAGGTCAGAGACCAAACGGTAAACAAATTGATGTTATCAAGATTTCTGATAACTCAGAAGTTCAGAATTTTGGTTATGCAATCAAAACAAAGAAAGGTGCTCAGGGAGTATTGGTAACTTCAGTATTGGTAGTAGATGGTGCTCCAGTAAATACATCGGTTGCTTTTGTTCCCGGAGAATTGGCAATTAAGTCAAAGAAAGGACATGGTATCATCACTACTCCGAAGTCAAAGAAAGAAAAAGACACTGACGAGGAAGTAGATGAAGAAGAAACTTCTGAAGAAAACGAAGATTAAACTCCATAACGATTATACATTATATCAATTATCCAAAGCCCATTGCCCCACAAAGGTGATGGGCTTTTTTATTTTCATAACCTATGATAACTAAAGAAGAGATAAGAAAGAATATACAAATCATTGCACTTAATAATCTGATAGAAGATTATACTTCATTTCTAGAAGTATGCGAAAATCCCCAAGAAAGGGAATTAATAGAAAACATAATATCAGAAGCTAAGGAAATGATTTTAGAATATCAATCCCAAATAAAAAGGCCACAATGGAAAAAAGATCCTTCTTATCCTTAATTTCACAGATTGCCGAAATATATAAGGATATCAAATATTATAAATACCAAGCCCATGTATCCTTACAGCAAAATAAGATGGGTGAATATAGGAAACACCAAGCCCATATTATGTATCAGAAAAGAAAACTTTATTCTTTATCACAAAGAGTAAAAGATATTCTTAACAACCCCGTTCTAGAAGTGAAATATATATGGAGAAATGAAACTAAAACCAGTATTTTCTCAGGATTAACTCAAAGAGAGATATCTGATTATCTTCATACTTGTGCAATGGTAAAGGGAGTTGAATTAAAAATCCTAGAAATCAAGGAAATCCCTACCTTTAATTCGGATTCACTTCTATAGGTAAATATAAACTCATAAATTAATAAGGATATGACAAAGAAAGTAAAACCTGCTAAGAAAGCAAAGAAACCGGCTGATAAGACTCCGGAAATCACAAAAGCTGCAAAGGCTTTGGAAAACTACCTGAAAGAAAATAACCTGGATCCTGCAAAGGATTGGTCAAAGGACAAAACTCATGGTAAGGCAGTAAAAGAACTTATGGCAAAACTTAACAAGGAAAGAGATAAGGTTGCTGCCCAATATCCTGAAAAAGACACGGCTAATCAGAAGAAGCTGGTAAAAATGAAAAAGGCTTCTGAAGATGAAAAGAAAGCTAAGAAGGAAGCTAAAGCAAAGGAGAAAAAGGAAAAAGCTAGTTCAGGTAGAACAGCAACTAAATATGATTATCCTTTGGTAGACGGAAGAGAAATGACTTCCGAAGAAAAGAAGAAATATCGTATGGTTCAGAGAAAATTGGCTGCAGGTAAGACTCCAAAAGAATCTAAGCCGAAGGAAGAACCTAAGAAGGAATCCAAAAAGGATAAGCCTTCTAAAAAAGATAAAAAGGCCAAAGATTCTAAGAAGAAAAAGGCCAAAGACGAGGATTAATTTCCATTCTTATATTTGTTTTGTTAGTTATTAGTAGTTTTGGGCCTGGCAATAATTTTTGTCCAGGCCCTTTTTATCTCTAAAGTTATGAAAGAAGAAAAAGAAATATTCAAACCCAAACTGCGTATCACTACACTTTCAGAAAATGGTAATCCTTTATCTGATAGATTAGTAGATGCTTGCACTGAGATATATGCCGGTCCAAAGGTACAACATAAAGGTCCAATAAGAATAGAAGTAACTCTTGTTAATCAACAAGATATTTCTCAATTCAAAGAATACTTAGATAAATTATCTGGTAACTTACCAATCAAAGAATCTGCAGGTAGAGGAAGACCCTCTAATACTCAAGCTAAAGAATTAGAATCTCCCAGAGAAGATATCCTTGCTGATATAGAAAAGATGGTAAATGAGGGCAAAAGCCAACAGGATATTATTAAGTATCTTAGAGATCTTGGCTTTGTATTCATCCTTACAGAGGATTTCCTTTACCATTTCCCGGAATTTAAATTCGATAAGAAAGATGTGGGAGAACCCACCAACAATGGCCAATATCTCGATTCTTATTCATGGATGGCAAGATGTATAAAGAGAGCAAAGGATCCTAAGACAGATAAATTTGACCCTATGATTCTATTTGGGTTCAGCATTCTGCAAGGTCCCTCAAAGAAGATCGTTCCATATCTGTATAAGGAAAGGAAGAAACCCTTTAGGGCTCAGACTGGTAAAAATACTATCTCATTCTCCCAGGCAGAATTCACTAAGTTACCCAAGTATATGCTAGAGGCAGAACGAATTAAATTCTCTACAGAGCAACGACAATTGCTTATGACTCCTGAGAAGAAACCCTCTAAGTTCTTCTTAAGATGGGCATCAGATGCAATATTCCCCGATTCAATCAAGGAAAAGATGGCTGAGATCTTGAAGAGATAATCCACTACCTACCTCAGCAATATTTGCATATTATATATAAAATTTATATATTTGTAGAACAAAATAAATAATAAGAAAAAATGGATGCAGAAACCAAAACGGTTATTAAGAACATTGCCCAAATCCAAGTTGAGGCACTAACTCATATCTCTAAAAATTTAGAGGATACCGATCATTACCTTCTTAAAAAACTTCTTCAGATTGAAGAAGGAGAAATAAGAGGAGTATTAGATAATATGATAAAACTCTATTCAGATATGATAGAATATCCTCAACTTATAAAAACTCTTACAGAGTATCAATTATACGTCTGCTCTCATATCTTATGGAAAATGGAGGAAGAATGGATAACAGATAATTCTCAAGGAGTTTTGGGAGCATGGGCAATCATTCAAAAATATACCAACGTATTACATCCGGAGTTAACACTTTTAAAACTTTAAATTATGGACAGAGAAGAATATCTTGAATCAGTTACCATGAATACTGGTATTAAAATGAATCCAGTAGAATCTTCTAATATAGAAGGTATTGGGTATGACAACAAAAACAAACACTTATGGGTTGCTTTTAAGGGCAACAAAGTTTACCGGTATGATTTAGTTCCCAGAAAAACTTTCGAAGAACTAATGAATGCCGAATCTAAAGGGAGATATCTTAATTCTCATATCAAAGGACAATATGAAGCTACAGGATATGAACTCAAAAACTAAACATATTATTTTTCCGTTTTCCATTCTGGGAGTTACTCTTTTGGGATTCACTATTGCCAACACCAATAGTACCCGGAGGGTAACTCCTCCTTATGTAAAGGAGAGTAGAGAAGATTCTATTAGAAATGTAAAACGGTATGAGGAAAGCAAAAGAAGAGATTCTATATTCTTTGCTAAAGTAGATTCTATAAAGAAACTAAAGGATTCTCTTAGTAATCGGAGATTATACCAATATGCTTTCCTAGTAAGAGTTACTCCAGATAATATAATATTTACCGCAAGGAAATCTGGTTATCAACAAGTAACTTTAGATGCTCATTATACTAAACCCAGAGTATATTACCAAGTATTCACTTCCGATAAACCTTTATCACCGGAGGAAGCTTCTGCTTATGCTGAAAAATATGAACATGATCCCAGTAAGGTAACTATATTAACCGTAGAACAGTATAATCAGAGATATGGTAAATCTTCATCTATTTCAGAATATGATATCTTTACTGAAGGTCTAGATTCCTACTATGATGATCCTGAAAACCTAGATGAGAACCCAGATGAAATCTTTGATTTCCTACTCGACTAGAGATCCTCAGCTATTGATAAAATAAAGTAGAATTATTTTTCTATTTAAAAAATAGTTCTTATATTTGCATAGAGAAATTAATTAAGTAACATTTTTAAATTAGTCAATTATGATGAAAAAAGTAAATTTGAACAAGGTAACCGAGTTAATTAACAACCAAGTATCTAACTCATTGAAGGAAGTTAAGGCTTCTAAAACACAAAAGCCAAAAGAAACTAAAGAATCTAAGGCTAAGGAAGAACCCAAAGCAAAATTGGTAAAAACTACTACCAAGAAAGCTTCTACTAAAAAGGGAGAAGTTGTCAAGGAAGTTGCCAAACAACAGAAACCCAATATCATCGAACAAGTAATCTCCAATCGGGAAGTGAAATACATTTACCCAGATGATGTTACTGATACTCTTTCAAGAAAGAAATGGAGACAACAAACCCGTAATGAACTTCGTAAATTAGAAAGGGAAATGCTCCGAATCCAAGATCATAACTCTAAAGAATACAAGTCTGCCCAAAATAAATATATTACCTTCCAGAAAAAAGTATTGAAGGTAGATGAAGCAGTATAATTAATCCTTTGTTAACCCGGGACTGGGAATCCTTTGAGGGCAATCAATATTCCCAGTCCCATATTTATTTTGGTTATGGACTATCGAATATTCTCCGATAAGGAGATGGAAAAACAGGAAAAGGACATGGTAGAACTTCACAAAAGATGTGTAAAGAATTACCTTGTTCAAAGATCTCTCAAACACGGAAAGATTAAAAAATTCTTTATCGTATACGATTATTATCTAGGCACTGAGAATATAAGAAATTACTTTTTCAGGCCTATAGATATGTTCGTAAGATTCTTATTGTTGGGTAAACTTGAAGAAATAGAAGATTATGTCAAAGCTGATTCTAGAAAGAAGAAAAGAAAACATAAGAGAAATAAAAGTATGGTATCTTCAGAGTCAAAAACTATACGAAGAAAAAATGGTAGAGATAAATAAGACCAGCAAGGTATTATTTTCTGGGCCAGTATCTTCTATGGTTGCTTGTTGGAGAAATGCTTTACTCTTGGTAAGAAGATCTTATAGGATATCGAAAGAATCTAGAATTTCTTTAAGAAACCTTCAACATAATACTAGGGATATTAATGCAGTAAATGACTTAGAATTAGGTCAAGGTGTCAAATTTATAATTATTGAATTATGTTTCGAGAAATAGTAAAAGATGTATATATCGGTAAATCACAACTGGGGATCTGGGTAAATGGGAAAAGGGTCCCCAAAGAAACTCTGGTAAAGGATATTGCCTTACCAACCTTACTGGGAAATAAATTGCCAGATTATGGTACCATAGGAAATTTTACCCAGTGGGAATTCGAAGTTAACCCAGGAGGCAATCACAAATTATTTATCACAGGTATACCCAAGAAAACTTATGACTTGGATTTATACCGATTAAAAGGGAGATTATGGTCATCCTATTACGAGGATGATAAAAGGGGATACTTATTTCAGGTATTACCCTATGATGTTAAACACCTAGAAACAGAGATATAATATAATGGAAACAAAAGATTACGTAAAGATATTTAGACTAGATCAAGAGAACTTCCAATTTAATAGAGGGGAGTTTATGAATAAAATGGGAGAAGATTTACTAGAAGTATGCCAAAGGCAACAAAAGATAAACCCAGCAACTGGTCACATATATTATTCAGATTTTAAAAAGGTAGTAAAACACTTCGAGGATAAATTTAATGAAATCAGTCGGCAAAGTATAAGACCTTTATCCCAGAATTTATGGAAGGCATTTTTTGCAACTCAGGTAGTGCCCCTAAGAAAACTCTGGTACCCAGAAACACAAAAAAGGATAGAGGAAATTAAAAATAACTCTAGTGAACAAGACAAAAAATCCTCGAGAGGTAAAAAAGGCAATTATGGCAAAGGAAATCGTTGACCTTCATGGCAATATTTTTAAGGTAATTAAAGGTTGGGAATTTTATAACAAGGTTCCCAACCTTGAAGGAAATTATACCTGGATATTTACTAGGGATAGGATTACCGATACTCAATTCATTTTGGCTTTAAATGAAGAACTCAATATAGCAGTTGGTTATTGGTATTCTAATATTTATCAACTATACGTAGCTCGTCCTCTTAAAAGGATTGGATACGATGAATCTAAGGATATAAGAAAAGAATATTTGTATAATGGCAAAAGACAACATAAAAAGATTTCCTAGACCTATGGGAACTACTGCAATGGCAGTAGAATACCAAAAGAGTCAGAATCTTGAAGATTTACAAAAGGTATACAACTACATTATCAATCACTGGTTGATGGGTAATGGTATGCTATGTGGGATTATGTATGATATTAATACCTTCTCAACAAAGACAGGTATAGATATCAATTACATACGAGTATTTATGAGAGATAGATTATTGCAATCTAAGCTCTGGGATAAAGAAAGACAGGAAGAAATGCTACAGGCTTTATTGGGAGAACAAGTAGCATGGGCTTTAGAAGATAGAATGGAGATATCTCATCAGGTAAACATCCTAAGGGAATCTCAGGGAGGGCATTACACTCCATTCATATCGGCTGAATTGAATAAAGCTCTTAAGATGAAACTGGATTCTTCTACTTCATTACAGTCTATCATACGTACATCTATGGGTGGAGGAACTACCAATATCTTTAATCAATTTGGAGATACCCAGAATAATCAATTAAATCAGAACCAAGGCATATCAATAGATGAAGCTAGAAAGATTATCCTAGAATCTCAAAAGATAATGGACAAGCCACAGGAAGCCAAATTATTAGCAGATCGCTATGATTTATCTTCTTTACCCGAGGTAGTTGCTACTAAGCAAGAGGGAATTGATACTACCAAAGAGGGCCTTACTTTGAATACTGCAGAGATGAGGCAAATTACCGATGATTACAAGGGAGCTATGGAACTCTCTTCAAGAGAACACCATGAATTAAGAAGAGAGATAGAAGCTAACATAGATCCCGAGGATCCAGACCCAGAGATAGATATGTATTTAGATGAAGAGCAATATGAAGAAAAAGAGCCTACATCAATAGCTGAACAATTCCTCAACAGGTAATCGAGGTTTATTGCATAATTAATTTATTATTCTTAAATTTGCATCAAAATAAATAATAAGATTATAGATAAAACCACATTAAAACAGCTTAAACCAGGTACACTATTCAGATTAAAAGACTCTGAATCCAGTCCAGTATGGGTAAGAGATCATTATGATAGGTCTTCTAAAACTTATGCTTGCCATAAATACGAAGACTACAATCATGAAGCTTTCTTCAAAGGAACCAGAACAGTATTCATTAATTTTACATATTAGACATTATGAACATCAAAAACCTATTCAACAGATTTCGTAAACGGGAACCAGAGTTAAGTTATTCCCTGAATCTAATCTACCTAGAAGATACTAAGGTAGTATTCAACCAGAATATACAATGTGCTAAAGACCTAGAGAATTACCTATCGGCTTATATGAGACTATTTGGCATGTATTCAGATAAGCCTTATGTACTAATCTATCAGGAATACAAAAACAGATATTGGGTATATGACAAAGAACCTTACCTATTATACTACAAGGTACCCCTTATAGTTAACCTCAGTAGAAAGCTATCAGGTAAATCAGACATGGTAATAACCAAAGAAAAATACCAAGCTGCTAAGGATTTAGTTCCAGCCCATGAAGTATCTGATAGATTCAAGATACCAGAATATATTACTGGAGTCTTTACAGATATCTGGTATAAATGCCAAGGATATATGGATACGGACCATGTTGGTTTAGAGGAGATACTGGAATTGATGCAGCACAATTGGTTAAAGGAATTTGAATTGCTGGTATTCAAGAGGAATTACGATACAGATATGTTATTCCTTAATCATTCTCTTACCTATATCTTGGACCAGACAGAAGAAGAGGGCCGAAGAATATGTATTCAAAACATTATCGAACGTAACATAAATCAAGAAAATCAAGATGAAAACGAAACAGTTTAACGTAAGCCAGTCTAGAATATATCCAGATATCAGAGATAAATATCTGGATTATATGGAGAAACGATATAATATGTTCATTTCGGATGATACTCTAAAGAAAGATCTCAGAGAAATACTTCGAAAGGGTACTAATAAAACCATCCATTTCAATATTCTAGAAAAGAACTCAGATCTCTTGGTATTTGAAACCTCTGAATACAGTACTCTATTAGAGTTCACTAATCATTACCTATGGATATTCAGGCTCATAAATGATAAATGGGATTTAATCCGATACAGAGTATAAATTCGAAAGGCAGATAGTAGTCTGCCTTTCTTAGCGTTTACACATATCCTCAGCTTAGTATTCCAGGGTTTGCATATATAAAATAAAGTAGTTATATTTGCATCAGAAAAAGAAATTAATAACTATTTAAAATTTTAGACTTATGAAAAATAATGAAACCTTCCAAACCACACAACATCTAGACAAGTTAGTTACTAACCTAGGTCTTCAAATCCAAGAATTATTTTCCTTAGACTTAGAGGAAATCCTAAATTACAGCAACAATCTAATGAATCTATTAGTTAATGCCTATGTTGAAAACCAATGCTTAGCATTATCTGCAATGATATCTAAACAGGACGGATTTGCAATATACTCTTTCTTATTTCAAACTCCCGATACCTCTAATGGTGCTGCAGATGCTCTGGTAAGCTTTGCCATGAACTTTACCGATGGAGAAGCTAATATCAAATCTATCAACAGAATATCTTCAAACATAATGCAAATCACATTTACAGTATGACACCCATAAGAAGACTTTTAAATATCGTACAATTTGATCTAGCCGAGAAACTAAACTTGGCTAGATTAAGATGGTACCATCTCTAGGTTCCAAGCCCAATATAACATCCAAGAGATAAACCCATACCTACAGATATACTTCAGAACCCAGAAGATCTAGTATCCCTCTCCCAACACCACAAAAGATAAATAAAAAGAATACCTAGAGCCTAGAAAACTCTAGGTATTTCTGTGTACACAAACCAAGTATATAATCAATTACCTCCCAAAACAAAATAAAAACCAAGTATACAGATACTAGGTACACAACCCACCTACCCCACTCCCAACAAAGAAATATACAAATAATATATAACAAGGTATACAATTAACCTCATATACACCTAATCTGAATATACACATATCACTAACTAAGATACAAATCCCCTATATCACAATCAATATATAATACATATAACTAATACTAACTTACCTTTCTTAGGCTCTTGGTTTATTCCTTTTCTGTGTACCGACGGGGGTTTTTCGAAAATGTCAGGAACATACCCATTTGGCTGCTTCTACTATACCAAACACTATAGCTCTCAAAATTTAAAGTACTAAATCCTTGAGGCCCCAAAGGCCATTTTAGGCAATAAAAATCACCAATCCTGGCCCCTAAATCACAGAAAAGCAAAAAGTACACTCTGGCAATAGTTTTTGAGATACGTATATGAGCCTTTTTGACACGTAGCTATTTTAGTAACGCCTATATATAATATACTAATATGGGTGGGATTTAGATACGTATGTATTTTAGCTTCACACGTGTAATTGAAAAGTGTTCTGTTTGGCTAGTTTGTGTAATCTAGGATTTAGGTTGTGATTTTGTGTACCTAGACTGGGATTTTAATTGCCAAGAGGCTAGGATTTATATAAAAATTGTGTACCTAGAGGGGCCATTTTAGGTCTAGGATTTTAAAACTAGGTACACAAAATATACCATAAATGGCCCCTCGGATTTAATAAATTTCTAGGCAATCAAGGGGCTATTTTTAATTGCCATCCTAGTAATATTGTTGTTAATTGCATAAGTATTTATATTATGGTTATTTTAGATAATTCTAGGACCATTAGGGGCCTTCGAAAGGCAATCAAGGATATTGCATAATTAAAATAAAGTCTTTATATTTGCATATCAAAATTA
>OCLC01000020.1_pt1 | contig 101328 bp, 157 predicted proteins | sample 1502911 | NCBI WGS metagenome assembly OCLC01 (sample SAMN03418284, study PRJEB22391) | human gut metagenome | biome: human-gut; feature: organic feature; material: feces | host: Homo sapiens | place: Italy | collected 2013-04 | reverse complement strand
TAAGATAAATAACCTGGATAGTAAGATAACTACTGTTAACAACAGAATTACTAATATTGAGAATAAACTTGGTAATATTGGTGAATTACTTGATGAAGAGTATATCACTTAGCTAATAAATAAACTTATTAGTGAGAATAAGATATCTGTATTAGATCCAGTACAACAGGCAATGAACAAAGGTACTGGTGTTACTTTAGCATTACCTAGTGCTAATAACGGTAAGATATCATTACCTATATGGACTGGTACTGAAGCTGAATATAATTAGCTTACTAAAGTAGCAGGTATGACTTATAATATTATTGATGAGGAGAGCGCATAATGTTAGAGTTAGGTATAGCAGGGGGACGAGCAGTTCCCCTACAAAAGAGAACTGTAGGCAATACTAATATATCTGATGTATTTGATGGAGTAAATCATATATGGCCTACTAGGGATGATGTAGCTTACTTCTATGATTTCAATAGTATATAGTTGAGATTCATATGGACTGATTCTAACGGTAGAGATTTTGATACCGGTACTAACATCACTAACGCTCCTAGTATCCCTAGTGAAATAGTAGGATGGCGTTGGGGTTCGTCTGAAAATAGAACTCAACCGTTTTTATACTGGGGAGGCGATAACACTCTATCTGGAGCAGAGTGTGTAATGGTAGACATTAAATCCATACAAGATGTATATACTAATGATCCTAGTTTAACTATGCCGGAATAGTTAATTGTATAGCTTAGAGGAAACTGGTTTGGAAATAAAAATGACGGTATTGTGACTGTTGAATGTACTGCTTATAAAGGAGGAGTTATAGTAAAAGCATATCAAATGAAGGGTAGTGATATGGGAGTAACAGGTCAATCATTTGTATTCGCTGATAAAGATGGTTGGGTGTCTGAAGAAGGTATGCCTAATAAAATATGGGTTGGAGAAGCTGTTAAATACGTTGATAGATGGTATAAAATTAATCCTGTAGATGATAGCGTAGAAGGTATGCCTAATTTAACGATATAGAGAGACTTTACACATAAAGGTACTTTAAGTACTTCCGTTAATGGTTATGTTACATTTAATGGTAAATAGTATAAGACATGGAATGATTAGACTAATGTAGACGGAGATATAATAATAGGATCTGTTAGATGTCTGAATACTGATACTATGACTGAGGAAGGATAGATTAAAGTAATCGCTATGAATGAGAATGGCACTATATACAACGATAGTATAAGTACTGCATTCAGATATGGATATGTAGCGGGTAATAGTGAAAAGAGAGGTCAGCAGTTTATTAGGAGTTATATAAGCAGTAGGGACGGTTAGGCAGCAGATGAGGAATTTGCTGTAGTTAATTACTTTGATAAAACTGAAGCTGGTCAAGTTGTAGCATTAAATCCAATAACATAATGAAAACAATATTGTATATTTCAATGATGAATATACGAGATAGAAAGAATACGATACTCCAGAACAGGAGATTATTTAATTATTAAATATTTGCAAATATGGTTAAACAAGAAAATCCTAATTTCATAGCATCTAAGTATGCTCCAAATCCTAAAGAAGTTTCTTACTGGATTGACTTAGCAACAGACAGTACTGGTAATGTTATTAAGTCATATAGTCCTGATCTTAAGAAATGGATACCACTGAATAGAGATGCTAATGTAGACCAATGGACTCACATTAAAGAGATCGTTCAATCTGTTGGTTTAAACTATGATAAGAATAGTGACATTATATCTTTGCCTGATAATAGTAGTAATAACTATTTTAAAGGCAGTAGTATAGTAGATGCTATTAATAAAGGTGATGCTGCTGTAAAAGCTCAAGTAGATAGACTGGATACTAAGATTGATGATGTAAATGAAGACTTACAAGACTTCAAAGCATTAAAGGGTCAACCTAACGGCCTTGCTGAACTTGATGGTAATGGTAAAGTACCTGCTAGTCAATTGCCTTCATATGTTGATGATGTAATGGATGCATATGCTACTTATACTGTATCTCCTACTGGAGTACTTTAGAATATACAGTTATATGCAGATGCTGAACATGAAACTCCTATAGTAGGTGAGAGAGATAAAATCTATGTTAATGTAACTCCTGGTGAAGTAAGCTATCAATTTAGATGGTCTGGTTCACAATGGGTACACATTGATTCTAATGCTATTATCATTGGCGATATTACTGGTACTGCTTATGATGGTGGTAAGGGTAAAGCTATGGAGAATGTAGTTAACTCTATGCCAGATAATTTATTAAGTACATTCCAGTTAGATCAGACAGATGTTAATAACATTACTATCAGTCTTACTGGAGTAGAAAAGAGCGGAGGTAAATATGTATAGTCTACTTTAGCTGATATTACTATTACTCCTGCTACTAATACTGTCGCTGGTTTAATGACTGGTGCTGAGAAGTTAGCCATTAATGAAACTCTTCCTGATGCAATCAATGATGAAAAAGTTGCAAGAGAGAATGCAGTGAAAGAACTCAAAGCTAAGGATACAGAACTTCAAGGCAATATTAACAGTTTAGAGACAGCTTTAAATCAAGATATTACAGAGCTTAGAAGTACTATACTTAAAGTAAATGATAAAGTAGGTTTAACTGAAGCTAATGAAATGCCTGACTTATCAAGTACTAATTACTTAGTTAGTAGTCCTAGTGCTATAAGTGCAGCTGTTACTCTTGATGAAGAGATTGGTAAGCTTAGTAGAAATGAGAATGAACTGTGGTATGGTGTTAAGTTTGACTTAGCTAATAGTTCTAGTCCTGATGGTGTACGTACTGGTAATATGGAAATGCATAAAACACTTCCTATCCAGAGTAAGATGAGAGGGTGTACTATCAGCAATACGGATAATACTAAGAAATACTTAAAAGCAAACGACTGGACTAAGTGGGAAGACGGTACTACCTCATCTCAAGATAGTAGTGGGGTTGGTGTAGAAGCTTTTGTAGAAATTCCAGAACATTATAGATTACTTATAGCTACTCCAGATAATACAGTTGAAATTCGTATGAGTGAATACAATCTTCCTGGTTATACTAAAGTAGAAAAGAAATATATTGGTGCATATGAGGGAAGTGTAGATCTAGATAGTTCAAGTCATAATAATTTATTAAGAACTCAAGTTCGTAATACTGCTCCTATAGTAAGCAAAACTAGAACAGAATTCCAGACTATGGCTAGAAACAATAATAGAACTAATAACTGGAATATCTATACTTATGATGCTCACAGAGATCTTACTTGGTTATTCGTAGTAGAATATGCTACATTAAATAGTCAGAAAGCATTTAATGCTAATTTAACTGCAGAGGGTTATCATCAAGGTGGTTTAGGTGAAGGTGTAACTACAGGAGCTGTAAAGGTAAATGGTGCTGATACATGGTCATTTGTACCCTGTGGTACTACTAATTCGTTAGGTAATGGTACTGGTATAATTGAGTATACTCATACTAACACTAATGCAGAAGGTGCATCTACTGGTACTAAGGTAGTTAATGTTCCTAGATACCGTGGTATTGAGAATCCATTTGGTCATGTATGGAAGAATGTAATTGATGTAGTAGTTGCTGGTACTGATAATAGTGTATACATCTGCAAAGACTATACTAAGTTTGGTACATTTGAAGGAGGACCTAATCCTACTGCAGAACAGTTAATTACAGCAGGTTATGAGTTACAAGACTTTAAGGAAAGTACAATTACTAGTCAATATGTGAAAAAACTCGTTAATAATAATTAGGCAGATCTATTCCCAACTGTAGTAGGAAATGGAGCTAGTGCTACAACTTATTATTGTGGTTATCACCGGACTAGTGCTACAGCTGCACCTAGAACTCTTCTACTCGGCGGTCGCTCAGTCGATGGGTCTGGTGCGGGTTTGTTCTATTTGATTTCTCACCATGGGTTGGGCGCTTCCGCTGCGTCTGCCGGGACTCGAATTACCTTCTATGGTGAACCGGCATTGCCAGCTGCTCCAGCTACATTAGAGTTAAATGATGAGGATTATGAACAATTGGATTCTATAGAATCTGAAGAAAACTGGTTTTAATTAACCAATAAAAGGTTGCAGTCGTGAGTAAATCAGCAGTAACTCAGACAATGAGTCTAATGCAGGTTTGTTCAATTTGAATTCTAACAATGAGTTAGACAATTCCAATGCGAATGTCAGGACACTGAAATACGTAAAAAAATTATAAACTGACAAAAAATCAAGGGCTGAACCTTACCTCTTAAAGAAGATATTACGCTATAAAGAGCTATTAGTTTATGCAAGAAGATTTTCAAAATAGAAACTTTGAATAAACCTTATCGTTATATAGTTATAATCTCAAACGGAATTTCGAGCCCTATCAGATTTTACTCCCCTTTTAATCTGTTAGGGCTTTATTTGATTTTTATTATCAGCTACTATCTATGAATTACCAACAATTAGGAGAACATACTATGTCAATATTTAAGAACATGTTCAGTAGTGCGGATAAATGTGTAGCTTCTGTTATAACTGGGCTACTTTCTATATTCGCGCCTGTATGGGTTCCTATCACTGCTGTCGGTGCATTGATACTACTTGATGCTATCTATGGTTATAAAGTCTCTAAAAAATATGGGCATCCTAAGATTGAATCGCATAAAGCATGGAAAACTATATGGAAGACTAGAGATGCAGCAGTAGCAATAACTAGTGTGTCAATAATAGATTAGCTGGTAGTAACCTCTATTAACCTGCATGCTGTAGAAATAGTAGCAGGAATGATAGCCTTAGTTGAGTTTTGGTCGTTACTAGAATCGTTTAGCGACTTATATCCTCAATGGAAAATATGGAAAATCCTCAAGAAGGTTATAAAAGCAAAAGGAGAGAAATATTTAGATATATCATTAGATAAAGAATTACCAGATGATTCCAATACTGAATTAGATAGTTAATTGGTTTACAAGGAATTTCAGAGCAGTCGCAGTAGGTTTAGTTAGTTTACTTATTGCGACTGTTTTTGTTTAGAACCATTAGCTACAGAAAAAGAATAAAGAGATTGACAGAATAACTAACAATGTTAGAGCTTATGAACAACTAGCATCCTAGAAAGAATAGTTAAACAGAGTACTATAGCTTACTATAGAAGAACTAAATACTAGTAATGATAGTTTATTGAAAGAAACCAAGGATGCCTAGAAAAAGCTTAAAATCAAAGACAAGAACCTAGCTAATATAAATGTAATCAATACCGAGATTAAAGATTCGGTTAGAACTATTATAAAACATAAGCTAATAGATTTCGACGAAGAACTTAAAATTAATCCATTAACAACTATCATAGTTAGTAGAAAGGATTCAATCCTTAAAGCCACATTAGATATTAAGAATCAATAGATTCTGTTTGTAGAAGAGAAGAAAGAATACAAGAATAAGTACCGTAACGGCTTTATTAGGTTCTTGCACTTTGATTGGAAACGTATACGTACCAAAAAATATCAGATAGTTAACAGTAATCCAATAATCAAGGTAACTGATACTCGTGTAATTGAGTTACCAAAATGATAATCAATATATTCAATAATATTAATCAATAATAATATGCATAGAATATTTCGTGTAAAGGCTTACGAAGCAGAACACGGTCCTCACTTCAATGAGGAACATGCTCGTAAAGCTGTAAGTAAAATGGAAAATGAGGATGGTACTCGTGGACCGCATTGGTCTGTAGAAGAAACTACCGCATTAGCTAGTCAGTACGGAATAAATCTGGGTAGCAGATTTAACCGTTATGATTGGTTCGTAGCACTTAACATGGTTTATTCTGATTACTATAAAGTAATTATAAGTATGACCAACTCTAATAGCACTAAGCATTTTGTTGAATTGGCAAAGGCTTGGATCAATGATAAAGACATTGATGAAGGTAAGATGTGGTATTACTATATTTACGTTATGTGTGATAAGATCAGACAAGCTGAAATGGAATGCTATGAGGAAGAAGTTGAAAAGCGTGACAAATACGAAGATGACGATGATGACGAGTTTGAACGCATAGGCTTATTCCGTAGAGGTGGTAGAAGAGGTGGCATGATGCGTGGTGGTCGTAGAGTATATTCTACTAGCAGAGCTAGAGATTATGAAGATGACTATGAACGTATGCTCGAAAGAGAAAAAGAGTACGAACCTTATTCAGAATATGGACGTGGCAAAGCTGTTCGCTACGTTAGATATTAATAAAAATCAATTTTTAAATTAAATCAATTATGTTAGAAGATAGAATTATTGTGCAGGATCGTGGTATTGATGCTGGTCTTGCTGCTTTAATGCAAAACGCTAATAAAGGTATGGATCCGGCTGCTTTGATGGCTATGATGAACAACGGTGGTTTCAGTGGAAACGGCGGTTGGTGGTGGATTTGGATTATTTTGATCTTCTTCTGCTGGGGTGGTTTTGGTGGTAACGGTTTCGGTCGTGGAGGTAATGACGCAGGTCGTTTAGCTTCTCAGCTGAATACTGATGCTAATACCAGCCTGTTAATGCAAGCTATTAATGGCAATAAGGAAGCTATAAGCTCACTGTCTAATACTTTGAATTGTGATATTAATGCTGTTCAGACAGCTCTTAATACTATCAATTCTGGTGTAAGTCAGATTTCTTGTGATACTAAATTGTCTAGCTGTGAAGTAATTAATGCTATTACTTCTGGTAATGCAACTCTTGCTTCTGAGTTGGCTAACTGCTGCTGCACTACTCAGAGATCTATTGATGCTGTAAATAACAATATTACTAAGATGGGTTATGAAAACCAGCTGTCTGTATGCAATCAGACTAACAACTTAGTTAATACTATGAACAGCAATACTTTAGCTCTTCGCGATAGTGGCGCTGCTAATACTCAATCTATAATTGCTAAGTTAGATGCTATGCAGAATCAGGCTTTGCTTGATAAGATTGATAGTTTACGTGAGAGAAACTCTACACTGCTTACTCAGTTAAGTCAGGAACACCAAACGGCTACTTTCGGTAATATGATTAGCTCTGCTACTGCTCCGATTGTAACTAAGTTGAATTCTTTACAATCAGATGTAGATGGTATTAAATGCAAATTACCTAATACAGTAAGCGTTCCTTATCCGCAATTGTCATGCTATAATCCTGAAATATTTAGAGCTGCTGCTATGGGAGCTTATGCTGGTGATGCAGCCTTTAATGGAGTAGGTTATAACAATGGTTGTGGTTGTGGTTGCTAATAAAGAAAGGAGGTAATTATGTATCCTTTCTATAATGTACAACCGTTATTCCCATTTTGGGGTCCATTTTTATTTGGAAGGCGTCGTAGAAGATTAAATACTATATCTGGAATTCCAGTACTTAAAACTACTGGGGTAGTAGCTACTTCTACTGAAGTAAGATATGACGTTAATTATCAAGAGTATAGAAGTTTACCAAACGAAGGATTGTTCTTTCTGGATGTAAGACAGTCTTCTGCTGAAGCTAGCGCTTCATTACCAGTAGGTTTATCAGATGGTAACAGTGAAAATAATAATCAATCTATGCTTCGCAACGCTCTACAAGAAGATGTACAAGCAGGTGACCTACAACTAAACTTTAGATATTTAATATATTATAATAAATGTAATAATGTCTATTAGTTAGTGAATGCTTATCCTGCAAATATAACCGCACCAGGTGCGTAATAATAAACAAAAGGGCTCTTAATTGAGCCCTTATAAAACTAACTTATTATGTTATTCAATCAATTAAATATAGGTGACAAGGTATATATAATAGAAGTAGTTGGTACATTCAAGAAGACTACTGAGTATAATGAAGGTTCCGTTACTCAAGTAAGTTCAATATATGATGAGCCACTACCACCAGGATAGTTCCCTATGCCTAATCAACCCAGAAAGAAAGTAGTAGATATAACTATATAGTGTAATGGAGAGACTAAGAAGTTTACTATACCTGAGAATAAATCAGTTATAACAGATAATTCTATAGGTCTTACTATATCTACTGATAAACAAGAAATTATAAATATAGTACGTAATCAATATAATACGTATAAGTAGAGAAAAGAGGCAATAGCTAAATGCGATGAAGAAATGGCTAAGTGTCAAGTATTATTAGATAAGCTTGGAGTAGATAATGAACCAGCTAAAGAGAATGATAAGATAATAGAGTTATAGAAAGAAGTTAGTGAGTTGAAGAATATAATAAGGAAAGCTAATTAGATGGTACCACCACCTATGAAGGAAATGCTCCCTTAGGATATGAAGAATGCTATGGATAAGGTTGGTCAATAAGATCAACCTTTTTTTGTTTTAAGCTTGTGTAAGAAACGCTATTAGTTAAGGTAAGGGATTGTAAGCTACAATACGTAAAGTGTCTCTAAACGCCTTAAAATGCGTTTTAAGCTTTATAACGTTATTAGAAATAAGATATGACACTTAACTAGTTAATTGATAATATTCTACTTATTGCTCGTAATAATAATATTGCAGAGTCTGAGCATTTAAGTAGAGCACAAATTGAAAAGTGGATTATAGGTTACAGAGCTATGTTAATTAAATAGGACATAGATAAAGGAAGAGATATAAATGAATTATATCTTACTACTATAGAACCTATTCACTTAGATCGTGAAGAAACTGTACCAGGTTACTTTACTTATGTAGGAGATAAAGAACTCCCTAAGTTAATAGACTTTAACTATAGACCTGGAGTAATAAATGTACGTGATATGTTTGGTAATATAATTTAGATAGGTAGTCGTACTAAAGCTAAATTATAGAAGTATAGAAAAGCTACATGTAAAGACTATATTGCATGGGTTAAGAATAATAGGATATATGTAGATGGGGATTCTAATCAGCTAGAGTATATCAGTGTAGATGTAATAGCTGAAGATCCTACAGAACTTAATGCTTGTTTTGATCCAGATGGTGAGTTTCCTATACCATCTGCAATGATACCAGTAATAACACAAATGATAATGCAAAGAGAGTTATCTGTTATGATTACTATGCCTAGCGATGATAGTAATGATGCACACGATGATACGCAGAATAGAGTTAATAATAAATGAGAGAGAGATTGAAATATTAGAGAAAGTGCTATACTATTGCCGATTATTACATAAGCTATAAGGAGTATATAGAACCTAATACTTAGTATGATGTAGATTTAAAGACTTTTAAAGCTATAGTTACTGATTACTTTAAATACATTAAAAACGAAATAATGTATGAATGTAAGGAAGTAAAGTTACCATGCAGATTAGGTACTTTGCAAATCATAAAGCATCAACCTAAAGAGTATTCAGGCAAAAGCCTTAGATGGGATTGGAAAGCTACTAAAGAAATAGGTAAACCAGTATATTTACTTAACGAGCATAGTAATGGATGGAAGTACAGATTCTTCTGGTCTAAACAAGGATGCTTACTAACTAATAAAGGTAAATATCAATTTATAGCATGTCGAGATAATAAACGAGAGTTAGCTAAAATAATTTTTAATAGATTAAAAGATTATCCTGAAAAATGATAAACAATCGAATGATTAGCTCTGCATCTGTAGTTGCTAAAGTAATAGCTGATTTGGATCTTAAAGAAGACCAGATTAGAATTACTGATATCCGAGAATGGATTATGGAAGGAATACTTAAGATAGGAGCTGTACAATAGTATGAGCATAAGGTAGCTATATTACCAATAGAATGCCATTAGGTTGCTTTACCTTGTGATTTATATAAATTAGGTCAAGTAGCATTTTCATTCTGTAATGGAGGAGGATGGTTACCTATGAGGAAAGCTACTTCTAGTTTTGGTGTATTCCACGACCGTGAATGTAGTAATGAACCCTGTATGTTAATTCCAGATACTGCAATGTTTCCATTAGTAAAGAATATGTTCAATTTAAATACTGATAGAGAAGCATTAGAAAAGTTAAACGAAGACACTAATTTACGACAAACATTAAGTATATTACTTAATCAATGGACAGTAGGTACAGTAAATGGTAAATTTGTTCCTGGAGTAGTAGATCATAGGGATGGTACTATGTTTAGTAATGAATTACAATATACTACTAAACCTGGTTATATTAATACATGTATGCCTAGAGGATTTGTTAAAATATCCTATTATGCTATATATACTGATGAAGACAGTATGCCAATGATACCAGATTTAGAGTCTTATAAAGAAGCTATATACTGGTATGTTACTATGAAGTTAATGTATCCTAAAAAGTTAAAAGGTCAGATAAGTCAAGGAGATTACTATGATATACGTAACTCTTATAACTTCTATCGTAAGTAGGCATATGCAGAAGCGATGATGCCCACTGTAGACGATCTTTCTTCTGTGCAAGATGTCTGGTTAAAATTATATCCAGAAATAGGAGCACACGATACTTTCTATAGTACGATAGGAGATGAATAGAACATATATAATTAGAATAGATTATGATAGAGTTAAAATTTACAAAAGATAATAGTAAATATATAAAACGCTATGTATGTGGAATATACGCTATAAGAAATAATTTGAATGGTAAAATGTATATAGGATCTTCCACAAACATTAGATCTCGTTATGAAGCTCATTTTAGAGGATTGTGTAATAACTCTGGCATAAATAAAAAATTATAGGAAGATTTTAATAAGATAGGATATACTAATTTTAGTTTTCTTATAATTGAAGAATGTTCCGATAATATAAGTACGCTACGATATTTAGAATCTAAATATATTTAGGAATACGGTTACTATAATTGTTGTTGCGTAGATGGCTAGAAAGTTTACTGCTACGATAAGCATGGTAATTTTGTAACAGAATTTAACTCTATTAAGGAAGCAGCTAGAAAATTGAACGCATTAGCAGATAACATCAGAGCATGTTGTAATGGTAGAAAAAAATCATGTTCTGGATTTTAGTGGTCTTATAAGAAAGTCTTAAATTTAGGTAAGTATACTATAAAAGAATATAACGGTAAGAGCTGTAAATCCGTCTGTCAATATGATAAAAATGGTAGATTCTTAAATAGATACGATTCAATACGTGAAGCCAGTAGAGTTACTAATATACCAAGACAAAATATATCAAGTTGCTTATATAAGAAAAATAATAGAAAATATGCAGGAGGATATATTTGGAAACACGAGGAGGAAAAACTATGATAAGTAATACTGCACAAGTTAATACATTTACGGGTGGTCTTAATATGGACTAGGACGTAAATTTGATACCGGATACTCAGTATAGATATGCTGAGGATGTTCGTGTTATCACTAATGATGGAGGAACTACAGGAGTATTACAAAGTATAGAGAACCCTAGAAGATACGATACTATTATACCTAAAGATGAGACTATAATAGGTACTACTACTATAAATGATATTGCAGTAGTAATAACTAAAACATCTGATAACATTAATAAGATATACAGATTAATGGGGTTTGATAGTAATATGCCTCAAATTAAATTAGTATGTAAAGGAGCTCTAGGTTTATGTGAAGATTTATCTAAAAATCCTACACTAAGTATTGTAGGTAACTATGAATCAGATACTAATATAAAAATATACTTTACTGATGGAAATAGCCCCATCAAGATTGTTAATATAATGAGTAATGATTATATAGACAATTCCAATCTTATAGATGAGAATGGAAATATAATTAATCCTGGTTCATTAGAAATAACACCTGTAGTAAGTTTATTACCATTTAAATTCCGTTGGTTATCTGAAGGTAATCTTAAAGCTGGAATGGTAACGTATTGTTACTAGCTTTTTAACGTACATGGCACTGAGACTGTTACTTCTCCAATGAGCGAGTTAATTCACTTAACTAATAGTGTAACTAGCCAAGGTAGTTCTGAATATAAAGGCACTGGTCTAAATAAAGCATCAAATAAGTCAGTAATGCTATCTACTGAATTATCTCTTTAGGACTTTAATAAGTTAAGAGTAATTCGTATATTTTATGAATAGAATAATGCTACTCCTACTATTAGTATAGTAGATGAGATAGATATACCAGATGGTCAGACAAATATACAATATGTAGATTACGGCTCTACTCTGAGTGATATATCTGTAGATGAGTTCAATGCTATGACTGGTTATTAGTTTATAGCGTAGACTCTTGCTAAGATGCAAAACAGACTATTCGCTGCTAATGTAACAGAGAATACTTGGATACCAGAAGATGAAGATGGTAATGACTATGATGCTAGAGCATATAGGGCTAATTCAGAAGGAAGCATATAGTTATTATCTAGTTTAGATAGTAATAACATTCGTCTATCTATAACAGATGATGAAGCCATTAAGCGTATTCCTATTACTCACGATTGTATAAATCCTTTTAATAACACAAAGTATACAAAGGATGCATCTAATTTCTAGAATGTATATATATATAATAAGGAAGGTGAATTAGGTGGTTATGGTATTAATATAGAATATTCATTCATAACTACAGATATAAATTTAAGTAATAAACAAGATAAGTTTAGATTAGATCAATCCTGTAGTATGAATGTATCTGCTGTTAGAAATAATACTAGATACATTAATAGAGGTACAGACAAGATGCCTGAGATAGTACAACCTACTAAAGAACAGTAGAACAATTCATATATACCTAACTATGCTGATCCTTATATAGCTGCTAATTATAGAGGTTACCAAAGAGATGAGATATATAGATTTGGTATAATATTCTACAATGATAAATCGGTAGCTTCTCCCGTACTTTGGATAGGTGATATTAGAATGCCTCATGCTTCTCAAATGCCTCCGTTTAGATATGAAAATAATACTCTTATAGGTAATGCTTTAGGTGTAGAATTTAAAGTAAAGAAAATGCCTATAGGTGCAGTAAGTTATGAGATAGTTCGTTGTGATAGAACTGAACGGGATAGAACTGTAGTTATGCAAACAGTAGGTAGTTACGTATATGAGTATAGAATTCAAGAACAGGATAAATATGTAGGATAGGGATCTGAATTAGATAGTAGTTTGGAGATGAGACCTACTCCTTTCTTCTGTAGTTTGATTGGTGAACAATTAGCAATATCAACAGGTACAGCGAAAGATATCGGTAATTTCTCTCTTACTATGAGAGTAAATGATTATATACGTTTAGTATCTCCAGAAATATGTGTACAGGGTGATGATGCAACTAAACTGTTTGAAGGAAGTGTATACTTAGATGGTATAGGCGCATACTATTCTCCATTTGTAGGTGGTAAAGTAAATGATAGCAAGTTTGATGATTTTAAAGATAACTATGTAAATGGTAATACTATTGGTAATAGTGTAAGTCGTAGTATATTTGCTGCGGCGGATTACGTTACTCAGATAGATGGTAGAGTATTGCAGCAAGATACTGTGCCATATGTAGGTTATGGTAGTAGATGGGGTCTTAATGTATTAGCTGTAGGATTCCCTTATCAAGATAGTAGAGGTAATAAGGTATACCGTGGAGCATCAATAGCTAAATATTTCGTTCCAACATTTGGGCAATCTCAATCTACATCATATATTGAAGATGCTAAATATCCGCCTAACATAGACTATAACACGTATGGGGCTCCAGATGTAGTGGCTAAAAGAATAAATGTTGGTAATAGAACTTATACTAATTACTCTATGTCCGATTTTATTCATAATGATAATCAAACATTACAAGGCCCAGCTGGTCCGTGTATTATAGCCCATGTACCAGAATTATAGAATGTATTCCCTGGATTTAATAGCGTACCTACTAGTAAATATCCAGAACTTCATCCTTTTGATTCTACTAATGCTATTCCTGTATTTAATGTTAAACGTGATGGTAATTCTATATATGGTGGTAATACATTCTCATCTAGATAGAATTCTGTATACATAAGTATAGCAGCACATGATAGTAAGTATGTATTTGGAGGAGATACGTATCTAAGTCTATTGGATTATCCAAATACTATGTTATTCCAATTGCCTGATGCTAAGGAATGGGACGGAATGAAGAATTACATAGGTGCTTATATACCATTTGAAAGTTCTATTAATATGAATTTATTCCACGGAGATCAGATTCATAGAACAGTAACTAGTTCAAATTTTGCAGACTCTTGGTTGCAGTTAGAGCCTACTTAGATGTAGGATATACACGTACAAGATCTTCCTTACTTTGTATATAATTCTGTTTATTCCGCATAGAATACTGGTAAATTATATGTACCTAATTCTATGTACGCTGATAAAGATGTAAAGTATACTAATAGAATATTAACTTCATAGGCTAAGACTAATAATGAAGTAATAGATTAGTGGTCTAAATTCAAAGTAGCTGATTACTTAGATGTAGATAATCAGTGGGGAGACATAACCAATCTAAAAGTATTCAAAGATAGACTGTTCTATTTCCAAGATACTGGAGTAGGAGTAGCTTCTGTCAATGAAAGATCACTTATTACTGACGATAATGTAAATCAACTAGTATTAGGTACTGGTGGTATATTAAGTAGATTCGACTACGTAACTACTACTAATGGTTCGTCTATTAAGAATGACAAGAGTATAATTAATTCAGATAATGTGCTTTATTGGTACGATTATGATAAGAACGAAATATGTTCTTATACAGGTCAAGTAAGTTAGTTATCTAAAGAAAAGCAGGTACAATCTTACTTTAATAAAAACATTAAAGAAGATAGGGGTAAAGCTATGTCCTTATTTGATAAGAAGTATAATGAGGTATGGTTTAATGTACTAAATAAACCACTAGTATTTAATGAGTAGTTAGGTAGATTTACATCTTTCTACACATTTAACCCTAAATGGTCGTTACCTATTTCTGATAGAGTAGTAGCAATAAAAGACAATGAATTGCATACTATACATGATACTGGAGTAATAGGGTTAACTCCTTTAGATAGAAAAGCTAAATTAGAAATAGTTATTAATAAGAATGCTCCTTATACTAAAGTATTTGATAATGTTAGATTACAAGGAGAGTTTAGAGATGGTAATCAAGAGTCTATTAAGGACGATATCATAGATTATATGAAATTCAGTACTAAACACCAAGAAGCCATTAGAGAACACACTGAAGAAGAACTTGATGAAGAAGGAAGTGTAATTACTCCTGAACAACATATAATAACCGATTATAGAGAAGATACATTTAGATTCCCTATACCTAGAGCAGATAAGAATGAAGATGCGTTATCGTTACCTGCCAGGTTAAGAGGTAAGTATATGATATGTGATTATGAGTTAGATTCTGATATAGATCACACTTTTGAAATACCATAGATTACAACAACATACAGAAATTCATTAATTTGATATGAAAAGTAAAAAGAAAACAAAAGTACCAGCATACGCATTTGGAACTCAATTCAAAGAAATTGGGGGTAATATGCTTGAAAATGCTCCTGATATATTAAATACTTTAACTACTCCTTTTTAGAAATCTAACGCTACTACAGGGGGGCAAGCTGCTGCACAATCTGTAAGTGACATAGCCAGTGGTGCAGCTACTGGTTTCCAAGTTGCTGGTCCAATTGGTGCTGCAGTAGGAGCAGGTATAGGGCTAATAGGTAGATCCGGTGAAGAGGCTAGAATGACTTCTTTTACTGATTATGATGAAGGTAGTCTTGGTAGTGGTCTAATTGGAGCATTTAGTAATAGAAAACTTCGTAGGAAAAGAGCAGCAATTAAGAAGAATGCTTATGGTAATAGAGCCGCTGTACAAGGTACTAATTACCTACAAAGTGAAGCATATGAAGATATGATAGGGATGAACACTGATACTATGGCTAATGGAGGAATGTCCTCTTCTCTAGCGTATGTAGATGATGGTGAATTAATATAGACTCCCGATGGAAGTATAAGTAAAGTACCAGAGAATAATAAACCTACTGACAGTAATTTAGTTAGTTTACCTGAAGGTAGTAGAGTATTAAGCGATAAGCTTAAAGTACCTGGTAGAAAAGAAACATTTGCACAACTTGGTGAGAAAATGATGGCAAAGAAAAAGAGTAAATATAATGACAGATTTGCAGAGAATGCAGCAAAACTAAATGAAATGAATAATAATATGATTCACGATTAGTTATTTGCTATGTAGGAATCTGTTAAACAAAGTAAAGGTATTAAACCTAAGACTAAGTAGATACAAGCAGCTGCTTTAGGTGATGAGATTAAACCTGGTTTAGGAGATAGAATAGTAGATGCTATCTATAATCCTAATCGTAAATGGGGAGCTGGAGTACAATGGGGAACTGGTAATAATCAATGGTATCATGTGCCAACTGCATCAACTACAGCTACAGCAAGTACTAGTACTCCAACACGTAGACGTAAAGCAACTTCTACTTCTACGAATACAGGATTAATTGATGATGGTACAGTTAACCCGTTAAAACCAAAACATCCAGAACTATTAACTGCTACTAATGATGAAATGGCAGGTTTAGGAGACGCTCTTACTTCTCAGGCAGATAAGGTTACCACTTTACCTAAAAGTAATGCTTATAACAAACCTGAGCCTGAAAATAATAAATTTGATTGGGGTTCTGCTTTGTCAGGTATGGCTTCTTTAGCTCCTATTATGTCTAATCTATTTACTGGTAGACCTGAAACAGTTGATGCAGTATATAATCCTTATGCTACTAGTATTAGTAATACGATGCGTAGACGTAGGTATGATATTAGTCCTGCTATTGAAGATTTAAACCGTAATAGAGCTACTAGTAATTATAATGCTGGTCAGATTAATACTAGTACTGGAGCTAATTTAGCTTATAGATTACAGTCAGCTGTTAATACTGACAGAGCTATAGCTAGTTTAAGATCTCAAGAAAGTAATGTTAACAATCAGTACTTAGGTGATTATGCTAATACTATGAATAGTTTAGGACAGCAATGGGTTAATGCTACAAATATGGCTAATGAAGCTAATGCTCAAAATAGAGCTACTGCTAGAAATATACGTAGGACTGGTTTAAGTCAGTTAAGTCAATGGGCTCAGAATAGAGAGTTAATGCGTAATCAGAAAGCTAGAGATATGGAAATGTGGCCTTTGTATCAAAGATTCTTACAAGCTGGTTTTACTGAGGATGATCTCAGAGCTATGATGAATTCTAATCGTAGTACAATAAAAAGAAAAGGAGGTAAATGATGCAAGCTAATAGATACGATAGAGCTGCAGAAGCTCCTATAATGAATACATATGTACCAATTAATTTTGGTGAATTGTATAGAATAGGTTAGGCACAAAGACAAGCTGTTGAACAAGCTGCTAATGAATTTACTAATACTGTTAGTAAGTTTGGAGAATTTCAATCTCCTTCTGCTGTAGATACTTAGAGATACTATGAGAACTCTTTAGGAAAGATAAGAGACTTAATAGACGAAGCTGCTACTAATCCAGATGCAATGAAAGATGCTAACTTTAGAGCTAGATTGAATTCTCGTATTGCTAATCTTGATTATGCTACTCTTAGTAATTTAAAGCAAAGTAGAGAAGGAATGCTAGCAAGACAAAAGGCTAATTAGGAATTAATGATAAAGGGGATGTATAATCCTCTTTGGCATGATGTGGATTTCACTAACTATAACACAGTAGATAGTGGAATATTTAATGACGTAGCTCCTTTAGCTTATAAATCTGAAGTAGACTTAGTGAGACCATATGTAGATAATCTGAAAGCTAGTTTCATGGGAGTTAAAGATGGATGGATTCATCAAGGAGTTTCTACTGATAGAACAGATTATGAAATACAAAGAAACTTATCTAGTATACAGAATACCCCAGAATATCAAAAGCATTTAGAAGTATTACAAAGACAAGGTCTTAGTAGACAGGATGCTAAAGAGCAACTTAATAGAACACTTATTACAGCAGGTAGAGAATTTGCTTATGACCAAGCAGAACGTGATCCAATGGTTGTAGCATTAGCTAGAAGAGCAGGCGCAAGAAGTCAACGGAATCGTTTACTTAATCTAACTGATCAATTAGAGATAACGGCAATAGATACTTTTGCTTCAGCTTTAAAAGATGCACCTACAGTTCAAGATGCTAGAAAGAAACTCAGTGATATGTTTACTCTTAGTGCTAAAACTAATAACAGTTTAAATAGTGCAATTAACGATGTTATTGGAACTTTAAGTAGTGGTATAGGTGCTGAGGCAAACGAAGTATTAACTGCTCAAGGAACTCAGACGGGTAAGATGACTTCTCAAGGTTGGAGAGTAGGTAATTCTTCTTCTGAGTTCTTACTTAGAAAACGTCTTGCTGAGAATTTAATGGATAGAAAGATTGGTAGTAGTAGTAAGTTACAAGATGATTTTGAAAAGGGGCAGTTTAAGAATTTCTTAGTAGCTGGAACTCCGAATATTACTACAGATGGTTCAAACATATTCCATAATAAATACATTTTTATTCCTAAATCAGAAATAGATAAAGGTAAATATACAGCTAGAGATCTAGCAGAAGTACAAGGAGATTGGGTAAATCTCGACGAAGATCAGGTAAGAGTAACTGAATCTACAAATAATTATGGTGAAACTAGAACTTCGATTAATACCGCTCTTAAACAAGGCACTTATTTAAGAATTCCAGTAAGTACAGTTGTACCCAGACGCGGTTTAGAAGCAGTTGAGAATGATGCGTTACATGCTAAGAGTAGAAACATAGGACAAGACATTAGAGATGTAATGCAAGCTCGATCTGAAAGTAACAGACTATTTTAATATAATATTATGAGTAGACAATAGAACTATACTCTAGGTAAAAATACAGATAATAATATCGCTAGTGAATACCCTAATTATACCTTACAAGGTGACTATGGGTATTCATACGATTCTAGATCAGATTATTACCAAAGAAGATTAGAAGATAGAGAGAACGATATAAACTACGATAATAAAACTACTAATGAAGATTCTACAAAAGATAGTAAAAGTAGAATATCTAATTGGTGGACATCTAGAAGTATGCCTGAATTACTTCAGTCTAGTGAAGACGCAGATGATAAGGATAAGAATATCACTGTCCTAGACTATATGTACGATGAAGCTGAGAAGTCTGGAGACATAAAAGCTTTAGATGTATATCGTAGTTTTATGGAAAAGAAGGATCAATCTAAATTAAGTAGATTATAGAATGAAGTTAGAGAGGGTGAAGCTAACTATTTAAATTCTATTAATCTAGCTAAAGATTATCTTACAAGTAAACAAGAATTAATTGATTTACAAAGATAGATTGATTCTGCAACAGATTGGACACCTACGCAAATTCAATCAGCTCAGAATAGAATAATTGAACTAGAAGATAATATTAAGAATATAGAAAATGGTGTAAACCAATTAGATTAGAACGGTAACATCATATATCATCAACCTGGTTTAAAAGAGCTAGCTAGAACTAATCCGTATTTACAGGATATATTCTATGAGACTAGACCTGGTAAATTATTCAGTACTGATAAATTTGGTTCTGTAACAGACTTATGGAAATACTATAGTTTTGACTGGCTAGCAGAAGATTATATTGGTGATCTTAATCCTGGTAATAACTTTAAGCACTTATTAGCTAATGACGGTATAAACGATGCAATCTTTGGGAGAACTCATCAATTATCTCCAGATCAAATAGAATATATGTGGAGTAGTAAAAACCAAGGCAGCAATTTAGCAAAACAGATTGAATAGCTTAATAATGCTGAAAAGGTTGTAAGTTCTCGTTTAGCTGATAAAAATCAGTAGATACAAAGTATGATACATACTTTAAAGCACGGTAATTGGTTGTATGACCCAAGTAAAATATCTGCTGAGTTTAGAGAAAAACAAGAGAATAATCAAATATCTGCATTTAATCCAGAATCTTGGGTTTATGCATTACCAGAGTTAGGTACTAGTTATTCTGAATTTGGAGCTATGTTAGGACAATTTGGTACTAGCATGGCTGCCAAATGGGCATCTAAAGCAGTTATGGCTGCAGGTTCTGGTGGTACTGCTCCTTTATTAATTGGTGCTGCAGAATTAGCTACTCAAGCTGCTATTACTAATTACACTCGTAATTCAGAAACTCAAGCTGAAGTATTTGATTCATTTAAGTAGAGAGTATTAGAAGGCGCAGATTAGATGAGAATTAATCTTCCCAGTGTAATACAATCTGCCGATGAGTAGCTAAAAGCCAGAGGATTTGATACTTCTGAAATGACAGATTATGAAGTATTAGAAAACGCTTTATCACAGAATATAATCACTCCCGACGCTAATTTTAATTAGCTAGTAAATGATTCTCAAAAAGGTCTAGATGTAGTTAGATAGACTAATCAAGCTTTAATGTTATCTGACTTAGCTCAAGGTATGTTTATGTTTGGTGGTTCATATATGAAGAACTACTTTGGATTATAGAAAGCTGCTAAAAGAGCTGTAGGTAATCGTAATATATCCTCTGGACTAGAAACTACTGTAATTGATAGATTACGTAAAGATGATTTATATGCAGCAGCTGATGGTATTATAGATCGTACTATTGCTAGAGCTGTAGATAAAGCATGGAAAACTCCTGGAGGTAAAACTAGAGCATACAATGCTATAAGTAATCTTACCAATATTGGTAAGAAACTAGGTGTTTCTTATTTCATGGAAAAGACTGAAGAAGGTCAACAAGGAGTAGTAAGTAATTATTATAGAACTGGTAAGTATGATAATGCTGGAGATTATAGTCTATTGTAGGGGGCTGCTAATGCATTAAAATTGGCAGGAGAAGCGCATATGGCATACTATGGTATTCACCCAGATGAGAATCTAAATGGTGATGCTGATTTACGTAAATCTATGGATATAGGTGGATTTACTGGATTATTTATGTCTGGAGTATTTAGTTCACCTGACGTATATAGTGCTACTGCTCAATATCTTACAGATAGTAATCTGAGAGGTTATATTGCTGACGGATATGGTAATGCCGAAAGACAAAATAAAGTAGAGCAGTTTATGAATGCTGCTAGTTCTGATGGGAGAAAAGGTTATTCTAGAATAATCAATAACTTAGAAACTCTTAAGGATAAATTTAAACCTGAAGGTGTTACTAATGAAATGATTGATGAAGACATAAGATTAGTAAACAACATAGAAAGATTATCTAATAATAAGTCTTTACGTAGTATAACTGATGAACTAGGAATAAATAATGATGACTTTATATCTGTAGTAAAAAATGCTGTATATATTCAAGATAGATTAAAAGATGCTAGTGAAGCATCTGAAGCTTCTACTAGAGAAATAGAAAGTGTTATTCAGAAAATAAGAGAAGATGCTGACTTAAAAGAAGAAATAAAGCAGCATTATTCTGATTATTTAGCTCGCTATGATAAAAAACGTAGTGATAGAAGAAGACAGATAGTTAATGATTTACCTGCATCTGATATTACTTCTGGAAGTAAAAAGGAATTATCTGAATACGTAGACCAATTATTAGGTGAAAGAAGTGTACTGTCTGAAGAAGAGTATGCTAATGAATTCATGGGCAGAATGGTTGCTGTTCAAGATTACAACGACTTACTTACTCTTAGAGATGAACTTAATTCAAGAAAGCAGGATTTACAAAGACTAAAAGAGGATAAGAATTTAGATGTAAATGTAGATGGTATATCTGGTATTATAAAGTATGTAGAATCTCAAATAGAAGAACGTAAACCAGTTATACAGCGATTCTTAGGAGAAGAAGTAGGAGAACAGGTAATGGATCTTGGATTATCTGTTCCTTTTGCAGATCAATTATCTGTAGCTACCATAAGTAAGTATGTTAATGATGGGGCAAGAGCTGATTTATTCGCTCATGCTTTAGCATATACTACTGGAAAATATGTAGGTGATACTAGATTGTATAAACCTACTTATAATAATCTTACCGAAGAACAGCAGAAGCAAATACTTACTAATGAGATGTAGGCAGACAAGATCAACGGTAAGACTAGAACTTCTGATTAGATTATATAGGATTATGATAACTCTGTAAATGAAGAATGGAATAAAGATGATAAACTTGCTGACTAGGATTTAGTACAGCGTAAAAGAGCTATGTCTGTTATTCAGAAAGATTTACAGCGTAAAAAAGATCAAGAGCAAGTAAGTAGAGAGGAGATAGCTGAAGATACTGGTAATTTAGCAGATATAGAACAAGGAACTCCCAATACTGAAACAAAAGCTCCAGAGGTTGCTCCTATGGATGAAGTAGAGGAGGTTACTATACCAGATGTATAGATAGCTGAATAGGAAATAAGTAGTCTAGAAGATCAACTAAATATGTTAGAGGAAGCTATAGAAGGCTCTCCTTTACAAGATAGAGTAAGTGTAGATGAGGTGGAAGCTGATGTGGAAATGGATGGTGTTACTAATACTAATCAAGATATAGAAGATGAAGTATAGATGCAGAATCCAGCTGAAGAAGTTACATCAGTAGAACCTACAGATATTGCTGAAGAGGCAGAAGAATAGCAAACAGATGATTCTACTGCTGAAGAGTCTTAGGGACAACAGGAGGAAGTAGACGATGCTCAATTTGCTCCTGCTGAGGAATCACTACAGGACGAGGAAGAAGGATCTGCAGAATAGCCTACAGTAACAGAAGTAGAAGATACTCCTGCAGCTTCAGATATTGCTCCTCAAGTAGAGAATCCGGTAAATATTACAGAAGTAGAAGACACTCCAAAATCTGATGAAATTTTTTATGATGCTTAGAATGATTAGCTAGTGTACATGCCTGATGGTAATCCTGAAAACGGAATACCTGTAAATGACCAAGATATATTAGAACAATCTGCATTTGAAGAATCATACGATTTTGATTCCAGATTGTAGGGCCCTTCTTCATATTATAATAGGTCTACTAATGGTTGGGTAGCTGCTAGAAAGAAATTCAGAAGATTACATATAGCTAATACTTTCTTCTTCCAGCCTAATACAGATGAAGTTATGCCTATTACTGTAGCTGGTAAATCTGTAAAGTTTGTAGGTAAAGATGGTGGTAAAGTTGATAGAAGACCAGGTAGAGAATTAGCTGATAATTTAGCTATTCCGGGATGGTTATCAACTGCTGATGATATATACTTTGTAGTTACATCCTTTAAACATGACATGTCATTTGATAGTGCTATAGATAATTTAGCTATTCACGTGATGATAGAGAAGGATGGTAAACTGTATAATGCATCTGTTAGAGCAATCAATTAGAGTCTGTATGACCGTATGAGAGATACGGAAATGACTTAGGGTGAAATAGATGAGTAGATATAGAAGTTAAGAGAATTGAGAGCTAAGATAATTAAGGCTTACGCTCCAGAATATTCTACTACTAAAACATTACCATTAACTGCTAGGAAGCATGTTAAACCTGTAGGAATAAGAATAAGTAACGGTCAGCTTGATAATCAAGTAGATGAGGCAGGATTACCAAAGTTTAGAAAGCTAACTGAAGTAAGTGATTTTGGTATAACAGAAGATGCTATTGCTATGTCTGAACAAATAACTAGTGGAGATATCCAGTTTGGATATGGTACGGGTCCATTTGGTGTTGATCCTTTCTCTATAGATGATATGTTTACTAGAGATAAGACTGAAACACAAGGTATAGGTTATGCTGGTAAAATATACTTTATACCTAAACCTGAGAATACTCCTTCTGGTACTGCTACATTGCCTATTATGTTATCTGAGGAATTGCATAGAATATCTGGAGTAAACAATCCAGAGCAGGTTAAATTAGCCTTCAATGCGGATGGCACTCAAAATGTAGATGAGCAAGGAAAGCCCATTACTCCTTCTACTGCTGAGTTAATATTTAATATTATTACTGGTCAGACATCAGTAAGAGGTTCTAATGCTAAGGTAATTGATTCTTTCTTATTGTCATTATTAGCTAATAGTGGCTCTAATACATTTACTAATGGTTTAGAAGGAGTAGAAAGAGTTAAGTATAATTTCTTAGTAAGAAAGCAATTAGGTATATATACTGATGATAAAGGTAATAGATTCTTTGTTAATGGATACTATAGTGAAGATGCTACTGTATATACTCAAGAAGGTCCTAGAACCGAAAAGAGATTCAGTACACAATTTACTAACTTAGCTACTTTAACAGATTTTGAAAAGAGAAGAATAGTATTCTAGATTTCATAGAATATACACTGGAATACTGATAAGGATGTATTAATGTCTGAATTCCCTCAAGAATTTATAGACTTACTAGTGTCTATAGCTAATAGTTCTCCTAATCTAGTAAAAGACGAAAACAGTAGAATACCTATATTCTCTAAAGACTTAACATTTTCTTTAAAAGAAATAGGTTATACTTTTAAAGACGGTAAGGCTGTAAAGGTGTCTGATTCTCCTCTAGTAATTACATGGGCTATTAATAATGGAATATTAAAGACAGATTTAGGTGAACATGCATTTTATGCTCCATTTATATATGCAGATGATGCTACAATAAATAGAGAAGAATTATAGAAACAACAAGACAAACCTAAACCTACTGTTAATACTCAAGATAAAGTAATAGAAGATGTAAGCAAACCTTCTCAAGCTAAGACAGCTAGTGGTAAGAAAGTTGTAATTGCAGAAAGAGCTACTCCTGAGAATCTTGAGAAATATGGATTAAGTATACCAGATAATGGAATGAAAGAAAGTCAATACCTTAAATGGGGTATTGTTCTCAATCCTAAGACTGGTAAAAGAGAAGTTACTCTTACTCCAATTAAGTTCTTAGGTGGTCTTAAATCAACTATTAAAGGTAGAGGTAAGTTTAATGAAGATTCTGCTAAGAAATGGTTATTTGATAAGTTAGGTATAGATAGCGATCAGATATTAGTAACAGACCAAATGATTAAGTTTGGAGCTAATGAAGAGGCGTACGGTTTGTTCAGTGTAGTAATGGATGCACTTTCTAACGAATTAATACCTCGTATATCTTTATCTAGACAATCTGGTGCAGGTGTAGAATATCACGAAGCATTCCACTATGTAACTCAAATGCTATTGAGTGAACAATAGAGAACTAAGTTATATCAAGAATATTCTAAATCTAAAAGAAGTGCTAGAAATCTTACTCAAGATGAAGCAGAGGAAGCGCTTGCTGAAGAATTCCGTAATTACGCTAAGGATCAAAACGGTAAAGGTTTATTATATAATGTCATTAGAATCTTTAAGAAGATATATAATACCTTGTACTTCTGGAATTCTCACAGAAATATAATCAGAGCTTTTTTCAAGAGTATAAATGACGGTTAGTTTAAGGATTATAAAGCCTCTAAGCAAGCATTAGAAGATTTCTATAGCCGTAAACCAGAAGGTTTATCTTATTATATACCTGGTTTATCAAAGGAAGAAGAAGCTAAATTACCTCATATAACTGATCCAGATGTATTCTATCATGCTGTTAATTCTCTTACTAGTGGAGCGTTATCTATATTTAATATTAGAACCATAGAGGATGTTCATAATCTTAATACTTCTTTGTTATTTGACAGATTACAGTAGAATATAGACTTTGGTTGGATATCTGACGAATATGTAGATATTGCTCAGGATATAGTAAATAACAAAGATATATTTACTAGATATGTTCGTAAGAAGATAGAACAATTAGGAATTAGAGAAGTAGAAAAAGTAGATAATGAGGAAGAGTCTAGATTAAAAGTAGAGACTGGTGAACAATCTGAAAACAATTGGGATAAGAATCAAGGTGAAGTAAGTAAGAAAGATAACGTTAGCTTTAGAGCTAAACTGTTCTTCTACTCTATACCTAAGTATGAATACCAATTTGTTGAAGATGAAGAAACCGGTGTTATTACTAAAGAATTATTTCCTGTACATGATGATATGTTCCAACTTCCTGTAACTGAAGATTTCAATTTTGTATGGAATCAGATTATGGAGAACTTATGGGATATAGATAAGTATCAGGATATAATAGATAGAAGCGCTAATTTAGGTAATACTATTCCTTTCTTTAAATCTTTATATGATATTCTTACTTCGGAAGAAGCACCTATATCTGACAATACTAAAACTTAGTTAGAGATAACTATAAAGAGTTCTAAAGTACAGTTAGACACTATTACTACTAAACATCCTAAAGTAAATACAAGAGGTAAGTCTGAAGATGAAATAGCTAGTGAAATACAATCTAGCTTAAGTAAATTTAATTGGGTTGTAGAAGATAGTGATAATTTACGTAAAGTAGGTAGACTTCCTGCTAGATGGTCAGGTATGTTCTTCGCATCTGATGCTATAGATAGAACAGATAGCGGTAGACCTTTCATTAAACCAGAGTTTGCTAAATTCTTAAAAGACAGAAGAGGTAAATTAAGTTCTACTTTTAAAATAGTAAGTGATAGAATAAAGAAAGGTAAACCAGTAGATGATACTAAGATATAGGAAATAAAGGACACTTTATTGGATGTATTTAATGCTTTATCTATTCCTATGGATAACTTAGCATTAGATTATATGCTTAATAACTTCTATATTGGAGCTACTGAATTTGATAAATTATATAATTTCTGGAAAGGCACTGGAGCTGGTAAAACAGAGAGATTTAATGAAGGTACTTTAGCTACTTTGATTAAATTAGCTGAAACTAAAGATATAGGTGTAAAATCTACATCAGGTGGTGGATACTCTAGAACTTTAGATAGAATGTTTACATTTGGTAGAAATTCTAATAGCCAGATAGCTGTGATGGCAATATCTTATGGTAAAGTACATCCTTCTCCTCAAGAATTTAGTGTTGTTGGAGCAGATGGTGCACTGATTTATCCTATTAGTGAGAATAACTACATGACAGATCAAATACGTAATATTAATCAAGATGCTAATGGTAAGAAACAATAGATATTAAGTACTCCATTCTCTGCACACAGTCTGATAGCTAATGCTAAGAATACCAAATTTAAATTGCATACTTTCTTAGCACTGAATATAGATGAATCTAGTAGAGATTATTTCGGCATTACTCCTGTTGAAGATTATATTGCTAAGCTTACTCTTACTTTTAACGATAGAATGATATTACCTACTATGTCTGATAAGAAGACTTGGTATAGTATATCAGGTATCAAAATGGTAAAGGATGTTCTTACTAGTAAATATATTGATGAAGGAGAAGCTAATTATGCAGCTATTGTTGGAGAAGATTTAACAGCTGAAAATTCTACTTATATAGGAGAAAGAAGATTTAGTCAAGGTACTCTTAATATATTCGCTAATTACTGGTTAGATGAGTTTAATGCTGTATGGGATTATTTCTAGAAAAAAGACTATATCGCGCAACATCCTACTTTAAGAGTAGACAATTACCACGGTAAGATTAAAAATGGTAAGATGGATCATACTGGAAATGGAGGTAGATTCAGATACTTTACTAGACTGAGACTTGGTGAAGATGTTTTAAATGTCAATCAAGAATTAGCAAGATTAGAACAATATGGTACTACAGAAGAGGTTCAGAAGTATTTAACAGATTTAAAAGTATTGTTGTTAGGTACATCTAAACCTAATTCTAAGGAAGTTATAGAACCTTCTGCTCCTATATTCTCTGCAATAAATCATTTGTTACTGCATGCTACTCAAAGAGAAATGCGAGCTCTTGTAAAGAGAGGTATACTTGGATATTCAAATGGCGAATACGTTAATAAGTTAATACCTAGTAATATATTCGATTACTATAAATCAGAACTAGATAGTTCAATGTATACATCTGAAGAATCTGGTCTTAAGAATCAAGATATATTATTCTCTGTAATTGGTTCTCATGTAGCTAATTAGGCTATTTCTATCATGGAAGTAGAGAAATGTTTTACAGGAGATCCTGCTTATTATAAATGGAAACGTAAGAAAAAGAAAACATATAAAATTAATAGAAAAGGGCACTTTAATGAAACCTATGATATAATAACCGGTAAGGATGTGGATAAAATTAAACGTTTATCATCTGTATTATCTACTGGTACGAATCTTAGAACTATCTGGGATAATCCGGCTGAGAATGATACTAAAGTAACAGTAATGCATCTTGCTGATAATATGCTTGGTTCTGATTATTATGACGAATTAAAAAGTATATTCAGAAACTCTATTCTACGTGATTTATACAGCGAAGCTCATCCTAATTTAAGCGACAATGAAATTATAGAGGCTTTATCTACTAAACAGAAAGAAGATGCCTTCTATAATTCTCTTACTAAAAATTAGAGAGAGTTTGTAGATAGCTATACTAATGCTAGTGCTAGACCGTATGACTTCAGAAGGGACGACAAAGGAGATATTAAAGGTGGTAATATTAATCAATCTGATGCTGCTGTATATATTCGTCCTGCTATGTATAGGCGTATTATGAAAGCTTTAGGACAATGGAGTGATGCTATCGAAGAAGCTTATCAAATAATGGAAGGAGAAGATGAGTCATGGATGAATAATCCGGAATTATATCAGAAGACATTGGCTCTTGTAGTTAAACCTTTAAAGATGGTATATTTTGGAGATCATAGAGAAAGTGATATAAATCTGAATGTTCCTGTATTTGATAAGATGGCTATGTTCCCATTATTCAAAGTAATAGCTAAGGCTGATAATAAGGTTTTATATGACCGTATGAATAATGAGGAATTAGGAGTAATCGATATGGTTACTTTTGAATCTGCGGTTAAGGTTGGCGGTAGAACTAAATTTGAAGCTTATGAAGGTCCTAAAAACGAACACTTTAATGTTGAAGGTTTAAATAAAAAATCCTTCAATCTTACTAAGAAAGAAGGAGATTTACCTGTATTTGTTCAAGATATTCGTAATTTACGTTTACAGTTGAACACAGATCCACATGAGCACATTGACCGTTCATTTGGCACTTAGGCTGTTAAAATATGTTTAGGTAATCTTATAGACGATCGAGTATATGGTACTAATAAAGCTACTACTAAGACTGGTCAATAGATTAAGACTCAAACAATGGATGCTATCAATTAGTTATCTGACATAGGTTATAATAGAATAATTAAGAGATTCTTCCGTAAAGGCAAACTGAATAATAAGGCTTTATCAGACTATTTGGTTAGTCAGGCGGTTAGCTCTGGTATGTCTGATGAATTTGTTAAAGGTCTTACTCTTGATTAGGATGGTAATATACTTGTTCCGTTGGCAGCTCAGAGTAGTAGACAATGGATTGAAAGTAGAATTATATCATTTATAAATAAAGAAGTAGTAGATATTAATACTCCTGGTGGTTCTGCTATTCAGATGTCTTCATTTGGTTTAAAAGCAACTGATGCTAGAATGAAAGAATCATAGTTAAATGGCGCATTTAATGGTGGTAATAAACTTAGATTCCTGAATAAAGATGGAAGTATGGATGTTATTCTAAGTACTAACTTCTTTAGACATATAGTACCAAAAGAATATTAGACTTCTTATGGAACTATGAAGAAATGGTTGACTGACCACAATGTAATCGGCACTAATTCTACTCCACAAGGTATTGGCTATCGTATCCCTACTCAGGGTTTGTCTTCTACTTTCTCATTTAAAGTAGTAGATGTGCTTCCTGATAGATTCAGCGATACTATAGTAGTTCCTGACGAATTTACAGCCATGACTGGTTCTGACTTTGATGTTGATAAATTGTATATTGCTATGTTGAATTATGATGCAGATGGAAATATAGTTCAATATACTAGTGACAAAGTAAGCGAGCAAAGCTCTGAAGCGTTGCAGAATATGATAATACAGAATTATCAATTAGTAGTATCAGATACTAAGAATATGGCTGAGACTAGAGCATCTATTGATACTCTTACTGGTATGCTACAAGATGATGTATTACCGTTAATATCAAGTTCTAGTAAACAAGAAGCAGATCCTTTCTATGAATTATTACCTTCATTCTAGGAATCTAGAAAAGAAGAATATACTAGTGGTAAAGCTGGTATTGCTCCATTTGCTCTTAACTCTACTAATCATGTATTAACACAGTTAATGCATCTTAATATGATATACAGTCATAGTAATGTATATCAATTAGGAGATTTAGATGCTATTAAGGGTCAAGATGGATTTAGAATTCTTGACTGGTTATCTGCTATGATTAATGCTCATGTAGACGTTGCTAAAGACCCTTACATTATTGCTTTAAATGTTAATCAGGTTACTTATAATATGACTAACCTATTACTTAGAGGTGGTAAAGGTAAGAATACTTTCTATTTCTTAGCTCAACCTATATTAAAAGAGTTATCTAATAGAGTTATCAACAGTAAGGGAGTATATGGAGCTGAGAATCTATAGGAAAACTAGATAATAACCGGATTATACAATGTGTATGGTAAGTTACTTAAAGAAGCCATAGATGCTCTGCCAGAAGGCGAAAGTAAACAAAATTGGAAAGCTAAATATAATGGTTTAGCTGAAGAAATTGGGTACTCTGCATACCCTGGAATAAAGAGTGAAGTAATAGATAAGACACAGGTATTTGATGAATCTAGTCTTATATACGCTTTAAAGAATAGAAAGTAGGATAATTTACTATTCTTATATCAATAGATTATTGTATTGCACGCTTATAAAGAACTAAGTATGGATGCTAAAACACTTAGTGAATTAGTACATAGATCTCAGATTGATACTAAGAAATTTGGTAATAATCTTGCACTATAGTTAAACTTTGTGAATTCATACTAGACATTTATATATGATAATTCCGGAGTATTTGAAATAAAAGGTAAGGAAGTAGACGATGCTTTGAAATACTACTTTAGTAATACATTCTTAAGTAAGAAGTTATATAATGCTACTACTATAGCCAGAAAGATTCTTAAGAGTCAAACGTTCCCTGCAACTTGGACTTACTAGAATATATTTAATTCAGTAATGGGTAATATTGTAGGAGGAGATATCATCAAAGGCACAGATGGCAACGATTTAATATCCTATAAACACCAGGGTGATAAGAAGTTTGTTCAGAATATAAATAGAATGATCGATAGTATAATTAGAGCTAGAGCTACTTCCAACATTGATTTACTTAAAATGACAGATGATCAATTTAGAGGTATGTTTATAGGTAAGAATACTATGTGTTCTAGATTAACTAAACTTAAGAGATATCTGTTACTTAATAAAGATGCTTTCCCACATCTTATTAATCAAGATGGAACTATAAAGAATGAATTATTAAATTACTTATAGGAATATCCAGCAGATGGCTTAGAAGGTTAGAATGTAGACAGAATCATTCTATCTGAATCTTCAATGAATAACGACTATGATAGAGAGAATCAGTTAATATCTGCTTTCGCTCAATTACTTGAAGATACTGATGATGTAGTTAGAGAATTTGCAGAAGATTTGGTTAAATATGCATATTATACTTCTTATGATGAAAGAGGAGTAAATGCGTTCTTCCATTTAGTTCCTATTCAATATAAGATTGATAATGGTTATGTATCTAATATTAAAGAAGTATTAGACCAATTTAAAAATGGAGGAGATATATCTGGATATAGTTCTATAGCTCAAACTGGGGATGATCCTCAATCTATGAGTTTTCCTTCTATTAGATTAACAATAGCTAGAAATATGTGGGATGATCCTAATATAGTTCCTAAATATAATATCAATCTTAAGCCTAATAGCAACGATCCTTTCCAACAACAATAGGAAGACCGTTCTAAGAGTAGTGATTATGATATTGTATTGTCTAAATCTAGAAGTAACATTGGAGGTAAAGCTATTACTATGTATGACAGTTTTGCTGTTCCTCACTATAGAACTAGAAGAGCGGAATTCATAACTGTAAATAATGGTTCTGGATATAATACTTCAATTCAATTATATCAATTAATTGGCGAAATAGCTTATGTAAATGATGAAGGTAAGAAGAGTAAAAGAGGAGCTAAACTAATCTATAAGAGAATACCTAAATTAGGTATTAAAGAAAATGGATTTAGAGTTAATGAATTTGCAAAAGGTGGTTTGGATATATCAGCTTTTGATTAGAATGCGTTTGATGAAAATGTATTAACTGATGATAGTGTTATAGCAGAAACTGCAATGTCTAGAGTTAAATTACCTAAATTAAAGGATGAAAGTAGATTTACTAAACAGTTTATACCTCTTAGTTCAGATAATATTTAGGTAAAAATAAACGGAACATAGAAGCAAATAGAAGGTGATGTATCTGATGCGCAAGTAGTAGATACTACCTTTAATATAGATCCGTTATCTGAAGATAATGTAGTATATGATGAAACAGATGTATCAGATTTTGTCAATGTTAGTCTAGATAATCCATTTGATGGATCTGAAGCTATGGATGTCATAAATGAATAGTTAAATATATTCTCTGATATGCAAGAACAATTCTCACAAGAAACAGAAGATCCCTTTGCTAACGTAGATACTTCTTCTATTGCAAATGAAGCTTTCAACATGGATGTTACTGAAGATGTGGTAGATATGACTTATCTTGCTGAAATGGGTAAGAAACGTAAAAAAGAATGTGAATAATTATGCAGTGTTTAAATTTAAATAACAAAGAAGTAAAAGCAGCTGTTGATGAAGTTGCTAGAGTGTTAGGCAGTGAAGATGCTGCTTATTATATCATATCTGAAAATAATGGTTATGCTATAGACTAGGGCCCAGATGGGTCTTAGTCTGAGCTATTTTCAGACCTTTTAAGACGTTTTGACGGAGATCGTAATCAAGCTATTAGATAGATAGCTAAAACGTTTATACCGGCTTAGGGGTGGTCTTCTTATTTCTTTTCAAATATAGGTGATATTACCGGTACTTGGTCAGATGGTTCTCCTCATATGAGTACTACATCAGGACAAGTAGTTGAACGCTTAAAACAGTATATACCAAAAGATTCTATAGCATACTAGATACTTGATTTATTCTCTGATACTGATGTATATATTGGTATAACAGAGGAAGGAGATCGATTAGCTAATGGGGATTACATGTGGTATAGTAGCAATACTCACACTATATGGATTAGTAAAGAGATATTTGAAGAAACAGATATGGAGTACAATGCAAAAAGTATTGTACATGAAATGGTTCATGCATTTACTTCAAGATCTTTTGAAAATGTCAAAAATGGTGAGGGCACTGACTTAGAAATTAAAGTATACAATAAAGTAAAAGACTTATTAGAATTCAATAGAAAACTATACTAGGAAATACATGCTGAAAAAGGTAAGTGGACTGGTGCATTATATGGTTTAAAAGATGAACATGAATTTATAGCCGAATTTCTTACTAATGAAGAATTTGTAAATAATATAATAGATGATGCTAGATAGAAAGGATTATTTGAAGAAGTGATAAGTAAGATAAGGGAAGTATGGTCTGCAATCATTGATTTACTTACCGGAAAATAGCATGTAAAAAATACAGAAAGTACTAGAGATATATTAATGAAATTATTATCTTTCAATTTAGAAGATAATAATGAATCTGCTAACGTTAGATTTGAAAAGTCATTAAACAATAAAGTTAAACAGCTTGAAACAAACATACATGAAGCAGAGAAGTATAACTTTGATACTAAAGAAGAGTTAGACAAGAGATTATCTGATATAAGATAGAACTTACTATCTGGTTTACAATCTAGATTACGTAGTATAGATATTACTGATATATCTAAAAGAACGGAAGTAATAGAGAACATTAAGTATCAAATTGCTAATCTATAGAATGCTGCTATAAGCGATTTTGATGTTATAGCTTCTTTTATTACAGACTTAAAGTTAGATGTTAGAGATGTAGGTAACAGAGTGGTAGAAGCTTATAAAGGTTAGGCTGATGCTCTAACAGACGAAGAACTCGTAGCATTAAATAAGAACTATTTTGCTTTTTACTGTGAGTAGGCTAAAGATATATATAATTCTTTAGTAAATATGAATACTTATAAATAGATTGTAGGAGAAGCAAATTATAATAAATTAATGACAGAACTACAATTATGTAAGAGTATTTTAGATTAGAGCTATGATGCGGTTAAGCGTATGCAAGTAGTTAATGCTTAGAGAATCATGTTAAAGGAAGGTATAAAGGTAAATAGTCCTACTATATATAACTATATATCTGAAAATACTAGAAAAACAGATTTTGATATTAGCTATATTACTAGAGTGTTAGGTTCTGGAGATAGAATCAATGATGAAGCTATTAAGAGTTTGTTTAATATACTATAGAATACTGAGAATAGTATAAATGAAGTGGTGTTCCAAAAAGCTAATGAACTAAATAAACTATTAAAGGTAGCAGGAAATAGAAATTAGAAGTTATTATTTGAAGTAGATGAGAATGGTAATACTACAGGTTATATAATTAGAGATTTGAACTATGGTAGATTCTACAAAGACTTAAAATAGTTTAAAGAATAGTTATAGAAAGAATTTGGTGTAGACCATCAGACTCTTCAATTACCTGAAAACATAGCTACTAGAACAGAATACAACAAAAGACTTAATAAATGGTTATCAGAGCACTGTGAACGTAAATATACTAATGAATTCTACGATTTAATGAATTCTCTTAGCCCTGAAGCTGCTTCAGCAAGAGAGATGATAATGTCTAAGATAAGAACTTTATCTAACAAGTATAGAGACAATAATGGAGTAATTCATTATGAATCTATGACAGATGAGGAATGGAATACTCTACAACAGTATGAATTAGATAAAAAGGAATTAGCTAGTATTTACGATATATACGGTAATGAAAAGCCAGAAGGTTCTGTAGAAAGAAGAATAGCCGATGAGCTTACTGAACTAAATAACAAACTATCTAAGAATCTTAACAAGAATTATAATCAATAGAAATTCCAAGATTTGATTGAAGAAAAAAGAAACAGTCTAAGTAAGCATGAATTTAAAAAATGGATGGATCGTAATACCAGAGTAGTATATACTGAAGAGTTTTACGAACAATTAGCTAACTTAGATAGAGCTGATTATGGCGAAGCATATGCTGAATATAATAGATAGAAGAGAGCTATCTTAAATATGTTTAGAGATAACCGTACTGGTGAAGTAAATCCTAAACTAATGCCTAATTCTACTAAGAGATTGCTAGATTAGTTAGAGATTAAGATGAATAATATAAGAAAGTCATCTAAAAAAAAGAGATCAAAGACTGAGTTTAGTAAGATAGCTAGAGTAGTAGCTACTGAAGCTTATAAGAGAGATGAAGCAGCAGCACTGGCAAAAGACCAAGAAGTTCCTGGTAGTTCAGAGGTATTCTATTTAACGAATACTTATAACACATCTACTGGAACTGCTCCTAAATCATGGTATACAAAGATTGCTCCTAAAGACAGTAAGTATATACAGGTTATTCCTTCTTCTAATTTATCTGAATTATCTTCAGAGTCTCCATTTGTTAATAAGAACTACAAATAGGATAATGATGAGTATTATCAGCCTAAGAGGTCAATATATGATAATAGTAAAGCATATAATGAAGTAATGTCTAATAAAGCGTTATCTGAACTTAGAAAAGCTTTAATAGACACAATGGATGAATCTAATAGTAAATTAAATAATCTAGAGTATTTAAACAAGTATAGATTACCTCAAATATCAGGTAGTTTGTATAAACATCTCAAAGCATCAGGGTTTAATCCATTTGCTGCTATAGGTAACTATTTATTAGATGCTGCTACTGTAAAGAATGATGATGTTGGTATAAATAAAAAGGTTTTAACGTCTCCTGATGGTACTTCTTTAGCTCTTATTCCTCAATACTTTACTAAACAGCTAGACGATCCAGCTACTATATCAGCAGATATGGTAGGTTCTGTTATTCAGTATTTTAAAATGGCAGAAAACTTCAAACAGAAGAATGAAGTGAAAGGTGAGGTAGAAAATATAAAGTCATTTTTATCATAGAGAAAGTATACTGGTACTAGTACTATAGGTTCTATTAAGAGAATATTTACTGGTAAACAAGAACCTAAACTTGGAACTGATACTAATATATATAAGTTTGCAGAAAAGTTTATTAACATGAATCTATATGATGTTAAGACTAATGCTTTATCTATATCTATTAAAGACAGAGAGATAAGTATAACCAAACTGTTAAAAACTATTACTGGTTATGGTACATTACGAAATCTTGGTTTAAACTTTGCTTGTGCGTTTACTGGTTTCTTTACTGCTGCTCATGCTCATCTTGTCAATTCTTTGACCGGTAGATATTATACTTTTGGTAATGCAGTAAGTGCATTTAAAGATGTAGTATTCGATTTGTTTAGACACGGTTTAAGTGTTGGTAGCAGAACATATAAGAGCGAATAGATGGCTTATATGGATTACTTTGAGGTTGGTTCTACTATGGATAGTTTGTTTACTAATACTAATAGACCTAAATTTATAAATGTCATTTAGAAGTAGTGGGCTTTTGGATTATACTCAGTATCTGATTATTTTATAAAAGGTCAAATACTAAATAGTGTAATGTACGATTATAAATACATTGATGGACAATTCATGCATCACGAAATGTTTTATAATAAATATGGTAGAACAGATGAAACCTAGTAGAGATGGAAGAAAGCTAAATCATTTAAAGCTTTAACTAAGTTTAGTGCTGGCAAAATAGTTGCTATTTCTCCAGAATATCAACAAGCTGTAGATAAAGCTAAGTTTACTATCGGTAATGCTGCCAGATAGTTAGCCGGTTCTGCAGATGGTCAATTAAGTCCTTTACAGAAAGCCTAGATGAGCGCTAATGTATTTGGTGCAATGTGTATGATGCATAGACAATATATCCCTATCATTCTCCAATAGAGTTTTACTATGGATAGACAATGGGATTATCAAACTCAAAGAGAAGTAGAAGCTATACTTAAAACTCCTTTTAGAGTATTTGCTCAAACTTGGAAAGACAAATCAGGAGCAGACCTTCTTATTACTGTTTTAAAATAGACTTTTCTTAATAAAGGTTTTTCAAGTGAGTTAGATAGAACTAACATCAAGAAGTTAAAGATAGAAGCAGCATTATGTATGTGTTTATATCCTTTAATAAGAAATGTTCTAAAAGAAGAGGCAGATAAAGATAAAAGAAACATACTTCTTAATCTATTTGCTTATGTAATGGCTAGGACTGCTTTTGAAACTACTGCTCCGTATAACCTAGTAGATATATATAGCACTATTAAAACACCTACCCCGCTATACTCATTATTGGATAACGTTGGGTCTGTAATTTCTTATCCTTACGATTTAATATTATCAAATATAAGAGGAGAAAAGAGTAAATAGGGTAAAATAATAACTAGAGGTGCTTATAGAGGTAAAACTCAATTAGAAAGAAATGTATGGAAAATAACTCCATTCAAAAATCTAATTGAATTAAATGATATTCCAAGTAAGCGTAGATATTATGATACTCAGATTACTGGTGATTAAAAAATTAAAGGCAAGCTTTTCACAAAGCCTGCCTTTTTTGTGTAGAGTAATTCTTAAAATATAGTATCATAAAATGAACTATCTAGATAATCTTTCCAAAGTATTGCCATACTTAATATAAATTCTTTAGTACAAAATTGTGTACCATTAGTTTGCATTATACTGAAATCAGCTTTTTGGTCATTAGTTTTTAACCTAAATCTATAGCAAACTATATCATCTTTTATTATATCATTATAGAAAAACTCATTTTCCTGAATTCTTCTTACTATATAATACTTAGGATATGTTTTATATTGAAGTATTAAAAACTCTTTATCTATAGTAATGTCTATAAATAAATCTGAAGTAAATACTATTGGATTTATTTTAAATAGGGTTGCATAATAACGCAACCCTTTATTATATTTATCAAAGTTCAACTTCTTCATTGCAAACTATGTTTTCATCTACTTCAAATACTTCTTCGCATGAATCCATAGCTATTGCAATTAAAAAATCATTTAATGTCTTAGGTTCTAAGTTCTTCAATTCCATCATTTTCGTAATATTTACGAGTATGTTCCCAATTACCGGAATTGATATGATATGATATTTCTGTTAATGTTTTTGCAATAATATTTTTTCGATTGAGTAACTCCTCTTCGTTAAACATATTAAATACTCTAACTTCATTATTACCATTTGTTTGTACTGCAATAATATAAGCTTCTAAATCATAATCATCAGGATTTAAATTTAGCTCTTCTATCATATACCAAGTAATAGCACAAAGGTAAAAAGCTATCTGTCTGTAGTAATCAAATGTTTCTACAGAATGAGCAAAATTGTAGACATCACTCGTTGTCTTTAGGTCTATCAGAATGATTTTCTTATTAACATGGTCAAACATTACTCTGTCTAATAAAGATTTACACTTTATTCCATAAAGTTCCCAGTTAATATGAAATTCATTATGACAGGTATATGTAGTAGGAACATCGTACAGCAATCTATTAGCTGCAATATGATCCTCAATATTTTTCTTTATAGTTTCTAGCATATGTAAATCTGCAAATGATATTACTTTCTTTGTGCTTCCTATTTGCAGATATTTAATATAGCTATCATATTTATCTACAATACTTCTAGCCTCACTTATTTGTTGAGCTGCTCCTTTATTATTACTATAAGCAGATCTATAAGATTTTAATAGAATAGATACTTCATTTTCTAAAGGATCAGTTAGTTTTAATTGAGAATATCTCTCACATAAATCTTTCTGTTGTTTTACTTTAGGTATTTCAAAATCTAATATTTCATAGTCTTTCCAAAATTCTTCTGGTTGAAGTATATATTCATGTATCATAGTACCTCTTTCTAACTGAGGTAATTCTAGTCCTTTTTCCTTACCATCTAGCATATCTCGTAAGTACTTAGGACCTTTTTTTAGAAACCAACCAATAGCAGAATTTGATATTCTTGTATTATCTTCATAATATGGAATATCAATTTTCATCATTTTCTTCTTCTATTTCTAAGTTAGTATCCCAAGGAATTTCATCTTCAGCAGTTGTATCTTCTAATTGCATTTTATAAAATTCCTTTTGTATATTAAAGAATTCCTTTATCTCTTCTAAAGATAAAGGTTTTTCTCCTTTTAATTTATAGAAAGGTTCAATTAATAAAGATAGAGAATCTAAAAAACTTATCTTTTCTTGCTCTTTCATTATGTCTATTATTATGGGTTTAAAATTCTTTTTAACATTATAATTATCATCTAATAATGAACAATTATAATATCCTACCTCTCGTAAATCTCTTCCATCATGCCAGTGTCCATACAGATGAGCTAACTTAGGTCTTGGAGCATTACTTAATAATCCATTTTTAAATGGATTATCATGAGTAAGCAATATGTCTATATCTTGAGGTATTTTATTGTAATGGCTTATTATTTCTCCTGTTTGGTTTTCTTCTCCAGTATCAGGATCTATTTCTCCTGGCATTATACCTTTATCTTCAAATGCCCATCTTCCTTTTTGGAATATTATCGGATTGATATAGGGGCAACCATAAAACTTTATACCTTCATACTCACATTGTTCATTTATTAATATAACTAATTTGTCATCAGTTCTTGCTGATAAATCCTGTTTTAATTCATCATAATAACCCTTATTATAAGCATCTTCTAAAAAGAAATCATGATTACCTGGAGTAATTATTACTTTCTTACAAGGCAATCTATTTACCCATTTAGTAAATCTAGTATACCACCAATGTCGTGATGCATCTATAGACCTTTGATCATTTAAATTAATTATATCTCCGGTGATACATAACACATCACATTCTGGTATATCTCTAAATTGTCCATGTATATCGCTTAATCCACATATTTTCATAGTATAGAAAGGCTAGCATTTCTGCTAGCCTATTTTTTAGTTTAAAAACGTATTGGCTACTAATTGTAACCATCCATCCTCATTATCATATTCCTCGTTATTATCATCCTCATCATATTCGTCTTCGTCTTCATCCTTTCCAGATTCAACATTCTTCGGTTCCTTATTAACGCTTAATTCAGAATCTGAACTAATATTCATGTCTTTAAGGAGATGTTCGTTAGATAATCCAGGGAACATTAATTTTTCATCAATAAACGATAAAATATTATCAATAGATAATAAATTAAAGTTATTTACGATAAATGTATAAGTAAATTCAATTTCATTCTCAGCAATACCCTTATCCTTAAGAATTTCTTTTAAGAATCGAGCATTGTCATTTGCCTCAAAATGACGAGTGTAACGTACACGAGAACAACGGTCTTTAAGATACTCATTAACTCGATCTTCATTGTTACATGTAAATAATACTAATTTCTTAGCATTTGTTTGTACTCCATCAAGCCAACCTAATAAGTCTTCTGTATCCCAATGCTTATCTACCTCATCGAAAATAACGGCTACGGGAGTACTAAACTTACGAAAGAAGTTATTAATCTGACTTGTAGGAAAATCTTCATCTACTACAACAATTGGTAAATTTGAATTTTTAGCAATTACTTTTGCCATAACTGTTTTACCAGTACCTTTAACACCACTAAGCATAACACCAGTGGACAGCTTTGATGTCTTTTCAAAATAAGTATTTACTCGTTTAATAAAGATATCGTCATCTTTAGTAGTATATACTTTCTTAGGTAAACTTAAAGATCCGTCTTCTTCAAAATATGAACCAACTCCATATCGTTCATACTTAAGATTATATACTTTACCATTAATTAAATCATAATCAAAACCATTAGGTTTATTAAGGATCTTATTACCTGCTTTTATAAATTCTGACATAATCTGTTATTTTTTAGTTTTTAATTCATCGATCATAGAATCGACTTGTTTTTGGTTACGAACTAAGTATAACTTATAATTCGCTCTACTCTTCATAAGAGTATATTTAAAAATCTTCCAGCGTAATGGAAATGAGTCACCCATTAGTCCTTTACATTCAATTATGAAATTTTTACCAACAAAATCAGGTAAGTAAGTCATAGCTCTTACCTTTTCTCCATTGTATTCAAACTTAGGTATAAGTTCAAAATGTATTGCTTCATATTGTGCTGGAATATTAGCTTCTTTTAGCTTCTTATATGTGTAGGTTTCAAGTTTACTACGAAATTTAATTCCATCATATTCATTCGGAGTTGCATTTCGTACTTTCTTCTAACCTTTTTTCTTTGTTAATCGTTTCATTTAACCACTTTTTAACTTTATCAAATCCATTCAATTTAATTGCATCAGATATATCTTTTGCATTAAATTTCTTATGGACAAACATTGCTTCTAAGCCATGTTTAAGGCTTAATTTACGACTATTTTTTGCTCCAGCTATATCTCTATCAAATAGTATTATAATGCGCTTAAAACGTCTCTTAAGCTGTTCTAATATATCTAATGGAATAAACGTACTTTCTGAAGAAGGCGATATTGCCGTATAACCCATTTCATAAAGACACATTACATCTTTCATACTCTTAGTAATAAAGAGTATATTACCTTTCTTAGGCAATTGAGCATAACCTTGTATGTCATACTCTGTAAGATTGTTTCTCCATTTAGTATATTTATCTGCTAACGGTCTATATATCTTAAAGTTATTATACACTTTATAAGCATACATAGGATTTTCAGGTTTATAAATGCCTTTAACTATACCATTGCATAAATAATATTTAATACTATTAACGTTATATTTCTTTAATGTTTCCTTTGAAATATGAAACTGAGACCAGTAATTGATGTCTGTTAGAGTAAAGTTTTGTCTTACTACACCAATTACAGTCTCAGAAGAAGGTATGTATTGCTTAGAGCTATCGAGCTTAGTTGAAGTAGTAATATTTAACTTATCTACTATATCTTGTAGTATATCATTATAATTTGTTAAACCTGTGTATAATGATACAAATTTAACTATATTACCACATTCTCCTGTTCCATGATCTTTGAACAAAAGTTGTTTTGTACGCTTACTATAATATATTCCAAAAGAAGGATTTTTATCCTTACGGAATGGACTATTATAAATAGCGCCTACTTTAAATTGTCCAAGATAGTGAGTATATATATCATACTCCGTTACTTTAGATAAGATATAATCTAAAGTAATATTAGTAGGGGTTTTAACCCTTCTTTTGTCATACATAATATATGATTTTTATTGTGGAATGTGTGGGAATCGAACCCACTACATTAGTATCTTTCCTTTTCTAAAGAACATTCCGTATATCCTATAGACTCTCACACTATAGGATAAAATTTGTTATTGTTTGTTAATATAATAAATTATTTTTTACAGCTCTATGTTTACATAGATTAACTAAAAATAAAGAAAACCCTTGGTTCTATATTCAAGAGCGACTTGACCATCAACTCAGGCTCGAATTCTCATATAGTTAAGCAGAGAATAACAAAATTCTTTAAAAATATAAAGACTATAATTTTCTCTGAACTGTCAAGATAAATATGTATCATAGGACTTACACCTATCATTCATTACATCTCATCATTATACTTTAGGAATAGTATAATAGCTCTTTATGGCTTAACGTTTCTAATCTACCTTGAATAATTCTTCAATTTGTTTTAATTTTGCATCAGCAGATTCTTTAGATAGACACTGCCCATGATTAATTACTATATTTTCCTTTGTTTGCTCTATGTTAAGTGGTATAGCATGCCCCATTCCCCAGCCATTTTTGTAATGGCCCTTTTGATGAGCAAACATATAATAACGAAAAAACCAAGGACTAATACCATTTAATATTAATCCTTTATTCATAGAATCTTCATGTTTCTTTAAACATACACGTACTTCATATATTACACCTGTTTCTTCTCTCCAGCTACCATAAGCATCTCTAGTAGAATCACAGGCATATATTGCAACTCTATATCCTATATTTTCAAGCATATCTACAATTTGTATAGCTGTATAGGCTTTATTAAGCATTTCTTTATAACCTATGTTGCAATTTTCAGATATTACTACATATACATTTATAAGACGTCCACTTCCTATTCCATGAGTTTTTACTCGTTTTCTCATTGCTGGAAAACCTTCTAGTAATCTATCATAGTTCATATCATCTCCATCAAACTCGTCATAAACATAACTACGTTTAGAACCTCCTAAATTAACATTTAATTCTATCTCTTTAAGACCATCTAAACCCTTAAGATAGCAATACTTACTCTTTTGTATATCCTCTATAGATAATCCTCTAAAATCTTTTTCTTCAGTTTTTAGATGATCGTTAAGATCTTTAGAATTTCCTTCTGGAGTAGGAGTAATTGCATCATTATAAAAATCTGTAATGCTATCATAATTATATAATAATTCTTTCATAACTAAACAGACTTTTTTATAGGTGTTGCATTATCAGACTCTAGCCATTGTTCTAATGTCTTTCTCTCATTTTCAGACCAATTTATAATTAGTCTTTGTTTCCAATCTATAAAGTGATTATACTTAAGAGTATGACCAGCTTGAACCATACGAGTAGATATTACTTTACGTAAGTTTGTTTCTTTAGCAAATTTACGTAAAGTATTTATATAATCTACTACTTCAGAATCATACTGACTTTCATATTTAGCAGAATACGTAACTTCTACAATACCGCCAATGAAACGGTCTATAGTCGACGCATCTAATTGGTTATTTGCCACATATTGACGATCACATCCAAACCCAAATGTATTACTTGTGGCAATAATAATACAGTTTGGATGTCGATGAACTAAGCCCGTAGTAGTCTCAATTTCATCATTTGCTAACGCTGCATTAAGAATTTGCGCAACTGCTGGATCTAATGCTGTTATCTCGTCAATCAATATAATAGATGGTTTCGCGTAATATTCCCCAAAACGAGTAGATTCACGCGTCGGATACTTATAACCAATAAACTCAGTAGCTGATGTCCCTATACCACAGCTAATACATAGATATGGAATTTCCATCTCTTCTGCTATATTTCTAGCCATAGTACTCTTACCGCAACCGGCAGGACCAACCATCCATATATTCTTTATGCCAGCTTTGACAGTTCTACGTAACTTCTCTTCTGGCTCTAGGTCAGTAAAATTGAATCCTAAACTTTTACTTTCCTCTAGATACTTTAGTCTCTCTGCTTCTTTTAGGTCTCTTTCATAAGTATCTAATAAATTATTTATTTCTTGTTCTTTAAGTTTCTTATTTAAACTATTAATAATTTTGATACTTGTAAGAGAGGTTTTATATTCATTACCAAGATAGTCGACGAAAGTAAATTTACCATAGGAATCTTTAAGCATATAAAGATCCTTTCGTTGATTCAATCTTTTTTTCTTACCATTTTCTTTAACCGTAGTAGAAATGGCAGCATAGATTACATCCCCTTCTTTAAGTTCGTCACGCTTTTTACCTACATTAATATTTTCAATCGTGTAGTTAGGATCTACTGTATCTATGTCTTTATTAAAGAAATGTTTATTTATGAATTTTGATAAACGCATTTTAAATTGATTTTTAATTAGACATAAAACAAACGAGAGTGCTTTCGTTAAACTACTCACACTCTCGTATCGCTATATTAGCCTAGCGTAGGCATTTAATTTAAACCTTATTTATTAAAATGGCAAATCGTTCAAATTACCTGTATTAAATGAAGTTGCTTCATTCTTAATTACACTATCAAGTGTATCTACAGGAGTTTCTACATCTGCTACAATAGGTTTTTCAAAATTATCAATACCTAATTTGACAATTGCAGAAGTCATACCTTCAGGTAAGGTCATAGGCTCAATAAACGTATATTTTGCATATGAAGGCAAAGTAGTATATCCTTTACTATTATATACAATTTTTACTCTTACGAGTTTAGACTTATCTGCATTATTCAAATAGTTAACTACCTCTGTAGCAAATTCTTCAAATGTAGAACCATTGAAAATCAATTGTTCATCTTTATAGAAACAAAGCAAAATTTGCATCATACGAGAAAATTGAGTATCTTCTTTCTTCTGTAATGCTGCTTCGTCCATACCTTCAAACTTAGTAGGTTTCCACTCTGTCTGAGTTAAGGTTGCTCCATCTTTTTCAAAGACAATCTCAAGAAACTTATTACCTGTAGGAGATTCTGCTAAACGTGCACTCTTTAATTGTACATTCTCATGAATACCTGCAGGAATAAATCTAACGTCATTCTTTGTTATCTGTTGTGCTCTTTCTTTACTATACATATCTTAATCTTTTTATTCTGGTAAATAAATTCTTTCCCAATGAGTAGTAATCTCATTGTTTTCATTACTTTCTGCAATTACTATATTTTTACCTCTTAAATGAGGAGCTCTAGCTTCACGTACTGAGTTATCTCCACCTTCAAATGAAATATGAGTTTCATTCTTTTTTCGATAGACATAACCTACAGCATCTGCTTCACCACAAACAATATCACCTAGTCTTCCAACTAAGTCTATTGCCATTTCTGTAAGTTCTTCGCCATCTTTATTAATCATCTTATCTTTAGTATGACCAATAAGAATAAAGTTATCGCATAACTCTTTAAACATAAAAATTACTTTCTTTACTGCTTCTCGAAGATATAGATATCCAGATCCGTTAGGAAGCTGTCTTACATCATCTCCTTTAAAGGTTTTCCCCATAGGAGTTTGTCTATAAAGTGTAGCAGCATATGGTAAGCATATCTCTTCTAAGCGTGTTGCATTATCAATTGCAATATACTTATAAGGCTTCTTACCTGTTTCAGTAATTTTTTGACGTATTAGGTTAGCAATTTCTCCTAAATCACTTACACTTCTTGCTTGAATAGAAAGAGCTTCAAGAAATTCTGAACCTCCTTCTAAGTCTATTATGAGACATCCTTCAAGCATAGAAAGTAATGTTGTTTTACCAGCTTTAGGTTTCCCAAAAAGTATTAAAAATCTAGGATTTTGTACTTTTGGCGTATTTTTTTCAGTTGGTAGTATTAACATATTAAATAGGTTATACTACTTTACTCGATATGATAGTCTATGATAAATTATGTTAAAATTTGTATTATGTAAAGTAAAAGTTATTAGATATTAAGTTCTGCATTAATTTCAGTATTATTAATCATAATAATAATGTTATTAATGATAGTTTTTTCTTCATCGTTGATTGTATTAAAATAACTAAGATCGTATTTCGGAATTAGTTTATAACCAACCTGGATGAAATTTCCATACTCCTTAACAGGAGTTCCATCTGCTAATCGAAAATCGTACAGAGGTTTATAATTACGTTTTGCTTTTGCATAATCGTCTAAACGTTTCATTGCAAGAGCAAACTGCGTTGCTAAATTATAATTCTCTACTTTTTCAGCAGGATAATACGGTGTAGCATACGGGCAATATTTGCAGTCCATATACTTAGCAACGTCACACTTTGAAAATAAATCAGCACCGAAACGTATCTTGTTGTTCGGGCCAATGTACTGATAACTAAACGGAGTTTCCTCAGTATCAATACCGTCAATAACTAATTCTGGATAACTAGTAAGCAAACGCTTCAAAAGATAATTCTTATATTCACCAGTCGGATCACATTTTGCATTCGGAGTAGTTATTGTAAAAGTCTTTTTCATAATTTCAGCCTATTTTTATTGTTAAATACTACATTTTGCTGCATAGTAGTATTTCCTTCAGTTTCTATCAGATTACCATACTTAAGTTCATTGTCAAACTCTAATATACAAGGTTCTCCAGCATCTCTTACTTTAAGAAAATGTAGATATACCTTATTCTTCACAGGTAAGCGATTGACTCCATAACTTTGAATATTAAGTAATTCTGGACGTGATAATGCTATCACATAGTCACTTGCTTGGAATATAGCATCTGATGCAGCTAAATCACTACGCAACGGAAAATGCATAGATGGGTTATTTATACGATCAGGCAATTCAATATTTCGATTCATCTGTGAAATCTGTATAATACTCGTATTAGATAATTTCTTTTTACGAATAAACATTTTCTGTAAATCTACTATTGTTCCACGTTCCGTATCTCCTTCAACTAATAAAGCATGGTCTAGGATAACAATTAACCATTTATCTTTGGCTATTGTTTCGTGGAAATAATCTATAGTTTTTTCGATATTTTCGACAGTGCTAGGAGTATCTATATAATATATCTGATACTTCTTAATACGTTCTGCTTCTTCCTTTACTTTAGTAAATGTAGCATCATCTATACTGTCTTCTGCACTATATAATTCCGAGGTAGTGCGTCTTAATCGATTACTCAGTTTTCGACCTATTTGTCTATAACTAAGCATCTCAAACGAAAAATCTAAAATTACAATTTCTTGATCTGTATTAAGATCAATTAAATCAGTTTCAAGCGTATTTGCAAATGCTGATTTACCAGATCCAGAACCTCCTGCAATTGTTAAAATCATGTTTGGTTCTAATCCTCCACAACAAACTCTATTGAACTTTTTCCATCTTGTTTTAAGAGGAATAATAGTTCTATCCTTTCTTGCTTGAATATAACTAACAGATTCATTAGTTACTTCAGCAATAGTCTTATACGGTAGTGTCTTAAATAACTGTTGCTCCATATAATTCTGCATTTTGTTGTTCATTTATTTGCTCTTCGTAACATTCCCACTCATGTTGAGTAAGCCATTTCCACATAGTTTTCATATAACCTATTTTACCTGTCTGCAACTTATCATCTATCTCATATCTTAAACAGGATAGAATATGCTCATGCATAGCTTTAGACTTACCGATAATACGGTTATATTCTTTTCTACATTTATTTACGTTAGACCTAAGAAAACCTCTAGTTCCATCTGGTCTTGTTACATAAATAGGAAATACTTCATAGAACTCGTCAAACATACTCTGTTCATTCTTTTTAATGAAATCAAGTAGTTCTTTTGAAGGACTATAAATTTTATTATCGTCAGAAATAGTAACTACGATAATGTTACGTTGAATTAAGTCTTGTATTTCTTCTTCATTAACTCGGCTGAGAAGTTCATGAATGTCTTGATTATTTATTTGATTATCATTCAATACAAGGCTAATAAATACTAATTGATTAATTGATATACTAAATTTGTTTAATAGAGATGTATCTAATTCTAGTATCATAAGCATTAAAGTTTATGACAATTTTATAAGAATTTGATACGATATGTTAGATTCTGTTAAAACAGTTCTAATTGTCTTGGTTGTAATTCTTCAATTATCTTAAGAGCTTCTCTAAGATAATATCTATAATTAATTTTACGCTCTTCTATTGGTTTATCGTCAAATTTATTTAGAAGAGTAACACCAGATGCAGTAAGCATATTCTGATACTGTCTTGCAGAAGCTTTATATTTATGTTCTCCTACGTATGGCTCAATATATGTTATAATTTCACCTTCTTTATGACCAGTATCTTTCCATTTCCATAAATATCCACCATTAGTAGATGCATAGAAACGATTAGTTCTCTGTTGCTCTTTATTCATATATTCAACATGCCATTGTTTACCAGTCTTTTCGGACATTAAGAATTTCTTAATATCTTTACATTCTTTAATAGTTTGTTCAACCGGTATATCATCTACAAAGTACTTTATTATAGCTTCAGGAATTATCTTTGCAGATAGTCCTTTACCTAATAATACTTTAGTAATAAACATTCCTTTTGTTTTAATTAAATCAGGATTTTTAGTTTTTTGGTATCCTTCTTTAACTGCTATATAATCATTAATAGCGTATTGGTACATAGCTTCAAAACGCTCTTCTTCAAGAGTAAGTTTAGTAAGTTGTTCCCAATTTCTACAAATAGTGTTAACCTGTTGATAGTTATTTTTCTTAAGTAATACAAATAAACCATCTGTATTAGCTTGGATGATTCGGCATCCTACTTGCGTTAGCTTTTCAGCTAACATAAGTAATAATAACTGTCCATTAATTCTAATTTTCATTACAGCTTCAGGACTATAACAGAAATTATGTTCATTTTGTAGATTTCCTGATAAACCATTTAGAGCTAACTTTAATGTCTCATTCTTTACCTTATCTCCATTATGTTTTGCTTCTATTCTCTCATTTTTAATTTGAGAATATACTTCTAAGAATTCAGGTCCTAAATGTTTAGGATAGAATCCATATTCAATTAACATACTTGGGTATAGAGATGCGACATCGATGTCTATAAGCATTTCATCTTCTTTAGGAATAATTATTTCAGGATCATTCTTAGAATGAATTCCTCCTACTCCTACAGTATAACGTAAGCCTGCAAATACAAAGTTATTTTCATATCCTTTTCTACCTGGAGATACTATCTGACCTTTCATGTCTTCTAGTACTCTATTTAGAATAGGACTATCATACTTAATGAATGGTAATATTACATCCTTTAAAGGAATATAATCCATTGGAGATCTTAAACCTTCTATATCCCACCAGGTTAAACCTGTTTTTTCAAGATATTTCTGAGTTAAAATCTTCATTCCAATGTTTACACCATCTTTGCTAAGTACTCTTACTCCATATTCATCTTCAATAGCTATACGTAAATCAACATCTTTCTTACATCTATTTAATAATTCTGAAGTAGATTCAATATCATTAATATTATAATCTATCATAGAGTCAAAATCCTCTAAAGGAAGAGGTTTAGTCCAATCACATACAAATTCCTGTACATTAGGATATTGCATTGTTACTTGGATTTCCTTTAAACCTACTCTAAGTTTATTAGAATATAGCATAGTAAGAATATCAAAAGTATCAAACCATATTTGGTACTTCCAATGCTTCCATGCATCTATATTATCTTCCTTAGAAGTAGTAATAGTCTTACTTAAGTTGAATATAGAACTACAGATAGTAAATACATTATGATTCATTAAAGTATCCTCATATTCAATTATATAATTGATTATTGGATTATCATAATGCAAATTATTATAACCACAGAATATAATATTAGATTCTATTTGTCTAGTTGTAGTATAATATTCTCCCCAAGTAATATACTTATTTACTTGCTTAAAGAATTTAACTAATTCTCTTAGTTGATTTTTTCTCTCTGATATTTCAAATTTATAAATAGTATTTGTTTCTGTGTCTTTTACAGAACAATGAAAGATATTTTGAAATACTTCGATATCGAATACAAATACCGCTTTTCCACGTATTTGCATATCATTAAAGTTTAGTTAGTGATCCTATTGCGACTCGAACGCAAAACCTACAGATTAGAAGTCTGTTGCTCTATCCAATTGAGCTATAGGACCGAAGACGCTATTCAGCGTCTAATTTTTGTAATTCTTCTAAAAAGATAGGCATTCTGCTATCTTCATAAAAACAATCACATGGTGTTCCAGATAATTTATCTGTTGATTTAGGGAACAAATCATAAGAAGCACAAAATAAAGCTTGTCCTTCTCTAATTTCAGTGTTCTTTTTAATATACGTATCAGCTTTCTTTTTGATATGTATAACATCTAATTTATCAATCTTTCTCATTATGCTGCACTTTTAGTAATTTCTTTATTTTTAAAGATACAATAACGATAATTTGTTGGAACACCTGTTCCTTTTAGTTTATATCGAGACTTTTCCCAAATTTCGATACCACAATAATCTCGCATAGTTTTACTAAATATATTATTTAGTTCTTCTCCGTCTTTACGAAGCTCTTCTAATGTTTTACGAGATGGATTTATACTAAAATCATATGGTAAACCTCTACTATTCTTTCTCTGTATAATAAGCAAATTAGGGTATTCACCTTTAACTCTCTGCTTACTTACTAAAGTACGTACTTTTTTGTTAAACATGATGTTATTAATTTTATCTTCATGTGCTGCTTTTTCTGCTTGCTTCTTAAAGATATTATTTATCTTTCCATATAGGTTAGATACTAACTTATCATGTTTATCACTATATTTAGCATTATTGAATCTTTCCTCTTTTTGTTCCTTTGTAAGAGCAAAACTTTTTGCTGGTAAAAATTCAAACGTTAAATCACTTAATTTAGGATGACGATATGTTATACGAGTACGTAAATTTCCTTTACTATCCTTATAAGTAGTTGTAACTGCAATCTTCATTGCTTTATTAATTTCTTTAGAAGATTTACCATTCTCTGTCCAGTAATTGATATACTTATTATTTTTCTGTTGATCAGTCTTATTCATAATGTTATTGTTTTTAAAGATTAAAAAATAAGGGATAGATGCCTCCGACACACCTCACATTCGACGTATTACCGCCAATTGTTACTTATCTATCCCTTTAAGATTACTTTATTATTTTCTTAAATTTTAAAAATATGATTCCTTATGCTGCTAAGAATAAAGGAATTTCCTCCTCATTCAAATCAGTATTGTCATTAAATTCTGCAATTTTCTTTCGCAATTCATTTAATGGTAACGAACATTCATTCTTCTTAGCACGTAAATAGTTATACGTAAGTTCCTCATTTACTGCTAAACCTTTCTTCCCTCGTTTAGCTTTAAGTACAGGATTAATTGTGTGATGTTTCATCATTTCATCTAGTTTAACCATATACTCATTTAAAGCAGATAGCTTATAGATATTAATAATGTTTGCATTACTAGATAAATCCTTTAACTTAATACCCATATTTGCACACTGAATACGTAATTTAACAATTACTAATTCATCATATGTTGCTCTAATATGAATTAATAGAGATTTTAGGTCATAATTGCGTGTTAAACCTTTTTTAAGTACATTTTCTGTTGCTATGATTTTCCAATAACGAGAAATTTCATTAGTTAATTTATCACGCTTATCGATTAACATGTTCGGCTTAATAGTTTTTGTAATTGATTTCATATATAGTTGATATTATTTTAGTTAATACTTGATTTAAATATCGTATATTAGAAATCGCTTACCTGTGTAGCCAAGGAGGGAATCGAACCCTCAAGACCATTTCTGATCATCGGATTTTAAGTCCGACGCGTTTACCAATTTCGCCACAAGGCCATAAAACCAAGATACCCGACCCATCGTCTTGGGCTCTATGGTTTTATATATAAAATGTTTAACATTTTCATTCTCTATATAACTATAGTAAGTAGATATTTACATCTAATCTACTAACTTAGTTATACTTTGTACTACTTTATTAAACAAATCTATTCAATCCAAAGTATGAATAAGCGTCCATCTGCTAATACTTATTCATGAATAATTAATCTTCTTCTAGACGTACTCCAATTGGAATTTGTCCTCCTCCAAGATCAAGATATGCAATACCTTCACCCCGGAAACGTTTCTTTCGACCACAATCATTTTTTTGCTGTTGCTGCGGGTTCTCATCTATCAGCTGTAGGATACTCAATTTGTAGTCACCTTCTGTTACACCTAGAAAAGCATACATAACAAATCGATCAATAACAAAATCATACTGTTGCTTATTAATAGCATTAGTAATGATTTCTTCTGTCAGAATTCGTGGTAAATTACTATCTTTTGGTAAATACCGTGAAAATGCATTAAGCATTTTAAAACACAAATCTGTAAAAGACAGAGTTGTGTAATCCCGAAAAATTTTATTCCACCAATGTTTTGGTGTTCTACCAAATGTTACCGACCCATCGTCATTGATAACAATTGATTCTGGAATCTCATTATTCAAAAGAACAATGCTACTAATACGATTATCTTTTAATAAAAGCTTTAGTAAGTCTTCTCGAGATTTGGAGATTAGTCTTACTTTTGACATAGCTCAAATACGATTTTATTTCGTAATAGGAGTGCCAAGCTCAGTATAATACTTATCACACTCCGTCAAATGAATGTCATTAAGATCACTTAACAACTTGGCCTGGTTAAGCATATCTTCTGCAATAGCCTCAGCTTTTGCCTTCTCTAGAGCATTTAACTTATTAACCTGCTCAGTAAGAGAAATCAAATCATCAAACAAGATTGGTTCCCGTCCAAGAGAAGAATTCTTCTCATTGTTTTCTACTGCTTCAGTGATAGTTTCCATAGTAACTTCACGGAATTTAGCAGGTCCAATCTTAAACTGCAGAGTTGGATTGTTGTTCAACTCCACTACAAGAGTAGTCTTATCAGGAAGTGGAACTAACCGTACACCGAAGATATTAGTACCTTCAATGATATACTTCATAATTGGCTTCATTGTCAAAGTTGGATCACCATCACGTTTGCGATCATTGAACATAAGATCTGCTGGCTCCCGCCGAACAACAAAGATCTTTTTACCAATTAAGTTCCAAGATTCAAGAATAGCTCTGTTTTTACCAATCAATTCAGGATTGATCACTGCATTCATTTCGTTCATATTTATTTCTCCTTTTTGATTTTAAGATTGATTTCTTTAACGAGAAATTAATCAGTTAATAATAAAATTAAAAATTAATGTATTACCTTTTATTCTAACCTTATCCTGTATCTAAAGGATACGCTTTAAAAAGCTTTGAATGAGGTTAATCAATCTCAATGATGCATATGGTAATACAACGTTAGTTAAAATTCTGATAAAATTTGTTAATACTGTAAAAAAGTTAAAGTATAATAAAACTCATTACTAGAACGTAGTGATATTTCACTACTCAGCATTCCCCGTAGGACTTTACTTATTAGACAGATAAGTCAGCCGTTCTTCACTTATTTATTTCTACTCTTCTAAAACATAATATTTTCTGCTAATATCTGTTAATATTTGCAATTTTGGGTTTCGAGATTATACTTAAAGGGGACTCGTAACACCTACCGTTTCCCTTTGTTTGCCGTACTCTACAACGCGATTTGATGCAAAGATGTAGAGAGCTCCATCATCAATAGTACGATACTATCTACGGGCATATAAGCTATTACAACATTCTTATCTTAAAATAGACTTGGCGAATGAGGGTCGTTTCTGTTGAGAAACGTTACTAAAACTACCAATACAAAAGCTGCTGATGTTTCGCAGCACCCACTTTTGGACATTTCACTTCTGACATTGCGATAAATCTCAGGTTACTATTTTCTACTTATGGTATTTCCAACCATTCAACAAACGTTTTAGTACACTCTAATGAGAAGCATACCAGCCGTCTCAGCGATCTCCTTAGCTAATGTGTTGCGCACATTAGTTTACAGAATTTCATGTAGCAAGTTACTTCAATAGCGGGGTGGCTTATACTTTGTCAAGGTACTACCATTGAACTTCCCTATTGTTTTAAAAATTAAACATGTTTACACTCTCCTTATTTGTTTTAGCTGTTCGTTTCAGCGTAGGCACTCATTGATTAGACTTACTAAAGTATATAACATCTTATATAACATTAACTAATCAAGGCAATACGTAGATTACTTCCATTCTACTTCGTGTCGACCTCTTAAGACGCATTGTAAGATCCTGCTCTATGCTGGAGTGCATAGCTCTTACCTAATTATTTCTAGCGAATCTTGGTTAAAGATACCTTACTTACTTTGTCTAAGTTTTATGGGTGGGCTTAGTTCCACCTTCCTTTGTTTCCCATGAATATACTTATATTGATCATATATTCAACTACTAATAGTCTTTTCGCGGACTTCAAGCGCTAGTTAGTTTATTACTCGGTGCAAAGCACACTAAGCTTTATAGTGACATTACTAACAAGTCACTTTATAATATAATAATCTAAACTTCATTATGCTTATTTCTAAACACTATAGTATTGCAACTATACTATGAAATCTCTTAAGCTGTAAGACACGCAATTTACTTTCCATAGGGATTTCTCCCAAACAGCTAACTCTAACGTTCACTGTATTGCGTAAGGGTTTTGCACCCAATCCGGTTAATCTGTCATATAACTCTCATACAAAAAGATATTATATGGATCATAGCCACTCAGCCATGTCTTAATTAATTTCTGCTCATCATTATATTATCCTCCTCCTTCATATATACTATATCCAAGTACTAATCTTGCCATCGATTTTCCCGATTCCCAATTGAATTTTACACTTCTATACAACAGAAGATCTTTAGATATAATATAGAACACTAAGGCAATATTCTTTAGGCTCGTACACACTTAAGTAGTGGGCCAAGGGGGTTTTGGAGACACCCTAGAATGCTAGTCGATTCTCAGTTAAGATGACAACGTATAAACAGCACGTGTTCACATTCCTTCGTGATTTCACCAGTGATATTGGTCAACGAATGTGTATAGAGGTGAACGATACCCCTTGCTTTGTTTAGATGCGATAGCTGCTCCTTCCACATCTGCGTCTTTTAGCCACCAGTACGGTTCTCGCTTATGGGTTATGCACGCTCTCCCATTTTCTTGTTGCTTCTTCAGTTATAGAGTAATTTTATAACACAACAAGTTATCATACTATAGTATAAGTAAATAGTGTTAGCTCTTACTTAGTACATTTCAGTATCCTGTATTACTCACATTACACGGCTTAGTTAGGCTCAAATAATGAATATTTATACTTATAGCTTTTATATACCGCTTGTATAGTTCTAGTAGCGGTCTGCGTTTCTCTTCGGCAGTTACCAATTTTTCACTGGTAGTTCTTTATTAATCGGTTTTAAACGATTAAAAAATTTGCTTCTATAGGCAATATCTTCAGGTAGATATACTACCTTTTCTACTACCTTGGTTATGTACTCTGGACGTGTCTCAACGTCCGTTTTAATTGTCACAGTAGTATTATCAACGTCTCCATTAAATAATACAGTCTTTTCCTGCAAGTCAATGTTGATAGATTTCTCTTCATTCAAACCTAGTACGTCTACTGGCATTTTAGGTACGTCTACCCAACGAATTCGAGTTTCTTCAGCATTTGCAGTTTGAGACGGAGAATTAGGATCAAATCCTATAAATCCTCCTAGGCACACCATTACTAGCGTGACTAATATATTAAAACGCTTCATATTGATTACTTCTTAGCTTCAGCATATGCTGACTTGTCTACATATGAAGACAAACGCATAATAGGCTTAGCATAATACTGAACAAGTTCTTTTAATTTGTCTTTTAGAATATTTTCAGAATCTCCATATGCTGCTATAAGCGTTTTACGGATAGAATTTGGATGAACAATCATGTCAAGCTGACTGTCTGGAACTTTTACAGCAACGTCTTCAATGTTACCCTTTAAGATAGCATCAATCACATTTCCTGCATTTGCTGCTAAAATCTGACGATTTACCACAGTAAGTTCTCCGTCATAAGTCGGCTTTCCTTGAGATGGACTAGCCTTCTCATTCCAATCATCAACTTTCTTCTTAGAAGCAGCAGACATAAGTACTGCAGTTAGTTCTGCGACTTCTTGTTCACTCAATGTAGGACACCAAGCTTTCAATAATGCATGAGCTCCAAGAATACTATGCTCAGCTCCCATCTTACCATTAACCATGCCGCGTAGGCAGTTAATCATAGTAGCTTCAGTACCCTTGTGAAGAATGTTTGCAAAGATAACAGACTTCTTCTCTTCAGCAGCGAATGAGAATGCTTTACGTGCCCATTCAATACCACTCAAGAGATTACCTCCAATTCCACCCTTATTAGTTTGAGCGAAAATTGTTCGTAATGCTTCTAGTTTCTCTTTCTCAGGAAGTTCAGGACTTGGTTCCGGTATAGGCTTTTCCTTAGCCTTATTGTCCTGTGCAGCAGTCTTACGAGTCTCGGTTGGAATTTCTTCAAATTGAAGCAATAACTGACCATCATCCTGGGCAGCAGTCTTTACTTTAACTCCAAGATAGTTTGTAAGAACATTTTCTGCTTGTTCACGCATATGTGGTTTAATGCGCACTCCTAGATTCTCGAAGTCTTCTTCTAGCTGAGTAAAATACTGAAGCAAAGCAACTCCAGTCATTACATCAAACTGCTTTTTAGCAGTCTGTCGAATACTACTAGGAGTATCTGGATTATTTACATACTCCTGATATACCATCTTTGCAAGGTCAATTGCATGATTCTTGTCAATACGGTCTGTAGAACCTCCAGCTGAAGAAAGTGCAGCACCTAAAGATGTTGCTTTTGACGTATTTACTATCTGAGTAGCTGGTTTAGGCTTTTCAACCTTAGCCTCTTCAACTACTTCTGGGTTAATTACTTCTCCATTTGGACTAGCAATCTCTTCCTTCTTCTCTTCTACAGGAGCAGGAGTAGGTTCTTCAACTTTGACTTCTTCAACCTTAGCTTCCTCTGCTTTCGGCGCTTCAACTGCAGCTTCTGCTGCTTGAGTCTTTACTTTTTCCTCTACAGTCTTAGTTTGTTTCTTTGCAGTTTTAATTGCATTCTTATTATTCTTTGCCATTTTGATAATGATGCGCTCCTTACGCGTTAATTAGATTAAATACTTGTAGATATAAATAAATAATATTGAGAGTAATATACTCTCATGAATCATCTATATAACTACTTTCCACTCTCTGTTTTGTAGGTACTCCTTCTGCTTCAATTTCTACACTGTCACGCTCTACTATTTCCTTACTTGCACAGTCTGGAATAGCAACAGTATCCTCCAATACAAAAGGAGAAACACTACTGTGCATGGGAGTAGATTCTGTAGAAACTACTGCAGTTTTCTCAGAAGTAATATCATCATTAGTAATATCTACTAACTCCTTTACTCCTGCACCTACAAGCAAGCTTATCAGCATGATGGCCATTAATTTGCCGAAAGCTTTGGCATCCTTCATTACTATAGAAGCAATGAATCCAATTACTACTGCAAGACACAGTAGACCAAATGAATTTGCCATAATTTGTAAGTATTGGTTAATATTTGTTAAACATCTCTCTCAGTCTTTGTCTCGCTTTATTCAAACACGTCTTTACAGTCGCCTCTGGAATAGCAAGCTCTTCTGAAATTTGTTGGTAGGATTTTCCATCCAACCGAGCATAAATTAAATCTCTATATTTCTTCTTAAGACGAGGAATACAATCCATGACAATATTTATATTTTGTTGAAATATAAGATTATCTTCTGGACTATGTTCTAATCCACTTAATTGAATTGTAGAGTCTTCTTCATCAATATAGTTATTTAATTGCTCTTTTTTGTTCCTTCTTATATAATCTATTGCAGTATTAACTGTAATAGTTTTTAACCACATCTCAAACGATAAGTGATGTGTATAAGATTTAAGCTTTAAATATACTTTAGTAAATACTTGGGATGTTATATCATCTGCTGCATCTGCGTTATTTACTACTTTAAAAGCAGTATACCAAACAGTCTTTTTATAAGTATTATAAAGTGTACTAAAAGCTCTTTCGGAACCATCTCTAGCTTGCTCTACAAGAAGCTTTTCTTCTTCTTTCATAGTTCGCTAGATTTTAGTGGACTAAAGTCAACCCAATGACTTTAATCCTTATTCAGTAATTAAAATGGTAAAACATATTCTAGATACCATCTATGTAGTATCTTTTTTCTCTCCCAGTAAAGTTCTTTTATCCAATTAGCCCAGAGAATTCTATCATCTGAACTAAGACATTTGAGATTCATAATCATACTATTTGCTATTCTTAACTGAACTAATTCAGTTTTAGTTTGTTGCATCTCTGCATGACTAACAGCAAATACCATAATCTTGTCTTGGATTCTTTGTGCTATTGTATTAAGTATAGGATATTCTATTCTTTTATAGATATTATCAGGTAATCCACTAAAGATTGCACCATCACTAGATTCATCTTTTAGGAAATTATAATACTGATTACCTATTTTAGTCCTTCCAGTACAATATTCCTTTTCGTTAAGCTTAAATGGAGTAACCGCATCTTTAGTAGTTAAAGATATAACTGTACCAGGATAGAAAGAATATTCTTTCTTAATATTTTTTTGTAAATACTCAAATGCTTTCATAATACTTTACATAATACCACGTAAACGAAGTCTTGTTTGAATTTGTTGAATGATAAGATCAGCTTGAGATATGCTGAACCCTGCACTGATAATCATTACTTGAGCTTTGACATTATACTGTTCTGGGTACATTTTAGTGAAGTTAATATATTTATTAACCCACTCATCAAATTGCTCATTTGTAAACTCAATAGACTTCTTTTCAGTAGTCTTTAATCCACTTTCATTCTTAACAGAACTACTTACAGATGGGAGATCAAAGATATAGTTCTTTGGATTACATACTATATCCTGCAATTCAGGATCATCTTCTTTTAAGACAGTAACTGTACCATCTTTCTCCATATCGTTCAATAGAACGCCACTAATTACTCGTAAATAAGGATATTCACCAGCAACTCTTACTAAAACACTTGTGTTTTTTCCATTGGCTATATATAAGCCAGCTCTTTTAAGTTCTAACATTTATACCTCCTTTTTAAAGAATTTGTCTGCAACAATTTTAGCATCAGATAATGATAGATTATACTGATTTTTTACTCTTGAAAGAAAATCCATTTTAGATGTAGACTTTTCTGCAAGTTTTTCGATTTCTTGTTTTACTCCTGGATCATTAAACTTAACCCAAGGAATGATTTCAATTTTATTCATCGTATTTGCTCTTTATATGTTTCTATTTCTAATTCAATTTTCTTCCAAAAATGATATCCTTCTGAAGTATTTATAGCATCAATACAATCTAAAATTCCTCGATTAAATTTAAATCGAATTCTTTCAATTGCTTTTCTATGATACTTATTATTTCTCCAGTAAATTGGTACGCAAAATTCATACATATAATCTATGAACTTTGTTAGAACTTTGTTCTTTCTAAGAACATAATCCCACTCAGGTGGAATTAAATCATTGATTGCTTTCTTTACACTCATACTTTACATCTGTTTGAGGTCCATAAAAAGAATGTTCATAATTTGCATCTTTTATCTCTAATATAGCATATTTAGCAGCGTTTCTAGTCATGTTTATAGCTTGTTTTATAGAATAGTTTCTAGTCCAAGATTCTATATGATCTAACATTTTTAGAACACTAGTAAGATACAAAATAGAAAAGTTTCTTTTTGTTGCTTTAATTTGTTTTACTGTTCTCATAATTTTGATAATTAAATTTGTAGTAAGGGGAGGACTCGAACCTCCGATACCAGCTTTTGATACTATCTCACCGCTCTACCATCTGAGTACTATCCTTACTCCAGCTTTCTACGACATTAGCTTAGCCGTTTGAACTTACGCCGCAATACGGCTGTAGTTCATAATATAACTTGTATTGCCAGTTATCTGCTTATTGACCTATTCTACCTTCACTATCGCAATCAAAACCTGTATGCCCCATTGATAAGGGTTTCTTTTTTATAGGACTTGCAACCTAACGGCTAAGAAACCTAATAACTTCCCTGTTTTAATTTAGTGGAGCATTTCCGACTCGAACGGAAGTCTTACGATGATTCAATAGACCTAACAGTCAATTTCTTTAATTTCTTTAAAAAAACTACTATCCTATTTATTCGTATCTCTTATTCATAGGCAACCCTTTTCCTTCATATTAGACCAATATTAGATACTGGTTGACCGTTGTATAGTCCATTGTACTCTTGCTTAGTAGCTTAGTTGTTACTAAGCTTCCATTAGGGATCTGGTTGATAATAGTAGTTCTGGGTTGACTGACACCATACTAACTTGTTTAGGGTTAATAATACATATCTCTACCATATACCTCTGGCGAAGGAGTATTGGTAGTTACTGTTGGAATCGATTCAGATTTGTCATTTCTGAATTGACATACATCACAATGCTTTTTATTACATTGTAATGGACAATCGTTCTTTAAAAGATTGTTTACTGTTGCTTTAAGCTTTTGATTACTTATCAATTTCATAATCTCTAGATTTGCGATCATAAGGCTGTAATTTAGCTCTACGTGATCTTGTTTTCTTAGTATTGCCATATTTCATAGCATAATTACTATCTTTGAATGTCTTTCCCATTATGAAATCATTGATAAAGCTACACGAGCATATTCTACAATATTTTCCATTTCTTTTCTTTTGGAAAGAAATTCAAGATCTCTACTAGTTTTAGGCCCATATGATAGTACTTCAAGAATTGGTCTCTGTATTACTCCTTTTAATACAAGAGTATAGAAAGAGCTACGGAAAGCTATACTGTCTGATTCTCCTCCACATACTTCGTTAACTGTTTCTATGGCGACCATAAAATCGCTTTTCACAGGCTTTTTCTTGTTTTTGTTAGTAGGTAGAAATTCATCTTCAGTATAGATAGTAGCTTTAACATCTATACCCATTATACCTTGAAGAGCAAGTACACCATTTTCGATGAGTTTATCATCAACTCCATCTTTAAATCCAATAATTAAAAGTTTCATTTGTTTAAGTTTTATTGATTAAATAACTATAAGTCTTCTTTATAAGTGTGAGTATGATAATATACTCCACAATGTTTGCAGTATACTCTCTTAGTAGTGCCTTTAGCTATTTCCTTTTTAGGATCAAATTCACTACTCCATTTGTGACCATCAATAATACAATCTATTTCAGCTATTGCTCTAGAGTATTTTAATGGTGATAGGCACAATGCTTCATAAGCTTTTTGCCTAGCTTCTTTGCGTATTTTTCTAATACGCATTGTTCTAGTTAATTTTGATAATATTCCCATAATTTAAACGTTTAAATTGATTAATAATGACGCCTGGGCACTCAGGATTTAATTAAGTTAGTGCCAACTCTTAGTTTATAGCATTTGTTATAAGACAAAGATAAACGACTACAATCGTTACTTACGCTATGACTCTCACTATAGTTTTAACTCATAAGCAGAAATAGCTGTCAAACTAAATCTTATTGGAGTACATGATTTTAACGTCTCGCACAATCATAAATACATTTAATCAAATGGTTTGTTCTACATATGCATACGTATGCCTTACTAATTCAATCTGCCATTATAGTATTTACTATGCCCCACATGTTTGTCATTTTCTGAGGACGTATACTCTATCTTCACAGACTGAGTATACTAGACTCTAATATTCATTTAAAACAGAAAGAAGGTTTGGTTTTAATTTTGAATAGAGTCATTTACAACCGTTGGTAAGGGATTAGTTTTTATAGAGTCATCAAGGTATTTTTGAGCTTTTGCTCCAGATAGTACTGTATTATACGTTGATGTGTTTGATTCATATATGTAAATCATGTCTTTTATAGACAATGATGTACCATGCTGCATCAAAATATCAATTAATACTACCTTTGGCATAGCTAAAAATACACTATCAACTCTTCTATCTTCTCTCATTTGCTCTCTCATGTCGAGAATATCCTGTATTGTTGTTACAGGTTCCTCAATGATAACTTGAGGATCTTCTTGTACTTCTTCTTGGTTCACACCATTTAAGAAATTAGCAATGTTTTCACGCTCTGCGTAAATTATTGCTCCCATCATGCCTATTAAGGCAAGAGTTATTAATACTACCCAAACTATTATTCTTGGCGGTTTAGGTCTCGCCATCATTTCATTTTCCATTTTGATAATGTTTTAAAATTAGTAATTAATCTCCCCAAAACCAATCTTGGAGTAGTTCTTTAAAGTTTTCTATTATATAAATTCCATCCTTTCTCTCTTTTATCTTCAGAGAAGCCCCGACAGTCGCATAGGAAGAGTCCAACCCAGCGTAAGAAAGCAAATCGAACAAACCCGCAGATTTATTATGTTCATCTTCTTTATACAACCAAGAATAGATGCACCAATAATTGAGCTTAGGTGTCCAAGGTTTATTATCATTACTAATGAAATTTAGAGCAGCTATAATTGTACTAAGCTGTTCATACAGATTCAAATGCTTATCTTTATAAGTTCTAGGTTTTCTACCTATTACTTTACAAGCATCTTTGTAAGATTTAATTTCTTCTCTTTTCATACTTTTATTGATTAAAATATATCTGCTTTTTCTTACCAATGGTATCTCCTATAGAATAGTTATACCATAATCCAGAAGGAACAACTACATTAGTAATTCGATATCTAATATCTTGAGTATAAGGATTTTTAATAGTAAGTATATAGTCGTTTGTACTCTTATCTTTTCTCACTATTATACAATTCTTATAATTGTCTAAAAACTCTGTAGCTGTGTTAACACGTGCAACAGATAGTCTATTAGCTATCCATATGACTATAAGCGTAAATATTATAGCACCTACTATAGATTTAGTAATACTATTTAGACTTTTCATGAATACTCCTCCCTGTATTTAAATGCATATCTCCACCATATACTTTCAGTTAACGTAATTGATTTAGCAAATGTAAAATAACACTCAAATTCATATATTTTATTACTTGGTAAAGTATCACAGTATATTCTATCCACAAGTAATACACGATATGGATTCTGTAAACATTCTGTTAAGAATACACTAAGTATTTTTTCCTTTATAAGGAAATGTAAGAGTCTATATGACATTGCTCTTAGAATTTTTAATCTTGTAAGTTTTTCTTCTTTCATATTAAATTGATTTTAATGTTAATTACTAATTGTACCCAGAGCGGGAGTCGAACCCGCACGACCAATGGTCAAAGGTGTTTAAGACCTTAGCGTCTACCTATTTCGCCATCTGGGCATTAAATTAAAGTTTACAACTTGATAATTATTAAGGTTAATAAAAAATGCAGGTATTTATCTCGTTACACCTGCGGGTCCGGCAATCCTGTCTTATATACCGCGTGAGCTGGCGGTTAAAGGTATTAGTTTTCATAGGTACAAACTGGAAGATTCTTTAGACCTACTACTTAACACACTCGCCACATGAAGGCTACCTTAATGAGTGCAATCAGTATATCTATATTCACATATAAATATACTGACAACAGTACGCTTACTGTTATGCTTAATTAATCAATCTGTATAATTAAGAACGAACAATGATTAAATAAACAAATGGCTGATACTGTAAATCTAAGGACGGACAAACTTGGCTACATCACACTGTTGTTAGACTTGTGACCGATAATATTGTTAGGAATGATGTAGTTGTTCCTGATTTTAACGTCTGCACTAATACTTTATTCTCTTACACATCCAAGCATTCAGTAGACCATCCACCGTAGATAGTTCTTCTCTACTACCATGGCGATAAAGAACTCCTCAGAGATAAAGATATAAGCCCCACAGGATTGTTAAGGATTCTCACCTTAAAGATACCTAGCTACAGGTCAGCTAGGATTTTTTGTATTACGCTACCCAGTCTTATAATGACTTGACTTGTTCGTATCCCGCAATACTGCAAATACGAACTATCTTTGATTTCATCTGCACTAATATTAGATTATATAATAACATTTGCAACTATTATCATACATTGTCTAAATATAAGCCCCACAAAGTTGACACTGATTCTCACAGTGTAGATGCAGTAATATTTACTGCATTAACTTATTAATAAGATGATGTTGTAGATACACTTATAATATCACTATCATTAGGTCCTAATCTGCTTATAAATTTATTTATCTCTTCTTGTTTAACAGCTTTAGGTAATATATTGTATCTTCCTATACAACTATCTACATATTCTTTAGTTTGCTTAATGCCAAGACTAAATTGGTCTTTTAGCATTTTCATTATCCGCATCTTAGTGTCGCTACTAACTTTACTAGATATAAACATACTCATTCCCACTTTTTCTAAGTCCTCTTTATGCTCTAATTTAGGTATATTTGTACTAGAAATAGGTGTTTCTATAAGAATAGATAATATATTATCAAACTGTTCTTTTGGCAACTCCTACTTAATTTAAAATTCATAGGGTTTAAATAAATTATAATAAGATATCCCAAGTAATTAACAGATATCTGGAGCATTATTTTACACCATTGGTTTTTCACGTTGGTTGCTCGTTTTTTGGTCTTTGTTCATATATACATTCGACCATTATGCATACATGCTACTTCTTACTCTCTGAGCGAGTTTGCGATTCTCAGATTTCATATTTTCTATTACCGCGTAGATGGCTAATTAGAAGAGCCTGTTATGTTTAACTTAGTGCATCAAAGTGTTAACGTTGCACTCACGTTCTATCTATTCTCTTCTTCTGATGCAGTTGAAAGAGATAGAATGCATTTTACACCTAAAACTTAGAATCTTGCATGCAACTGCAATCTATTACATTTGTCTGACAAGGACAAACAACTAAGAAACTGGTGCCCTCAATGTCTTGGGATTGTTACACAACTCCGTAGCTTACGCTACTCCGAAGTTATTGAGTTTTTTAGTAAGTTATTTATCAGAGGCCGTCCACTCCTGAATTCTAGTCAGGTAGGTGTGATAAAATACTTACTTTTGTTCTCTTACTCATCATCTAATCTTAAAGTAAGATATAGAATGTGAAACACATTAAAGATGAGATAAAAGATTAAACCATTAATCCCTCCTATAATGTAATAACAAAATAGGATAGATAGAATGTTCAATAGTCCGTGTATTAATGAATACATAGGCAAAGTTGTTATGTTGATAATAAATGTTGATTTGCAAAGCAAGCAAAGTCTACATAATCTGTAGACCGTGCTTGTTGGATAGAACCGCCATATATTAAGCGATTATTTCGGTAATGTCGGTTGCAGTTTCGCATGGAATATAGACACCGGATTCAAGTCCCCTTTCAAAGGTTCTTTTGCACAAGGCATCAGCATTTCCACCGTTTTCGGCGCATGTACCATCAGCATTTTCAAACAGTGTTAAATTAACACTTTTAAACACTTTCGGTATGTACTTTGTTTTAGTCACTTCGATGGTTTTGCCATTACGAACAACCTTCTCCGTTACTTCCTCCTCCGTTTCATAGACACCAGTAACAGAGCCTTCTTTGCGAATGTAGAACTCTGTACCCGTTGCCCAAGAAACCGACATTAACCGTATAGGCGCACCCTTAACCACTTTCCCATCCTCATCTACCTCATAAAGTTTTTCTAATTGCTCTACTTGTTTGTCCGTTGACGGAAAAAGTGTTTTTGTAAAGTTAAAACGCCTTGATATCATAGCGAACGGATTAATACACCCGTCTTCGTCCACTACGTTTGCATCCTCATCACCTTCGACACCTGTTGCTTTAATAATAAAGTACGGCATTTCGTTTTCTCTCTCAACCTTAACAAAACTTGTTACATTACATTTCATAATTACACAATTTTTAAGAATTACACAATACACGATAAAAGGGAACGCCAATACCAAATTAGTATGGGGTGTTCCCTGCCGATACTTAATAGAGGGGAGTGAATCTTTGCTGTTTCGCACACACGGGGGTATTTTATATTTTTTTAATTCTACACACGCACCACCTCTCTCAAAAAAATTTTTATAAAATTTTTATATTTTATTTTTAAAATATGTTTAATTTATGTTAAATATCTGTAATTATTCTTAACATTTGCGTTATAGAATATATAACAAATAACTATATAATATGAAATTAATAGAATCTAGTGTACAAATTATTGAGGAAAAAGACCCTTATAAGATGATAGAGTTAGCAGGTAGAACTTGTTATAAGAGCGAAGATAAGATAACAGAGGACAGTGCTAAAGAGTTTGTAGATCGTATGATTAAGCTTGGTCATGGAGCTATGTTAGAGCATGGTACTATTTATTTAAAGATAGATAAAACAGAAGATGGGCATCTTCCGCCAGCTAGACTATATTGGTCAGATGGTAATCACAAGAAATATACGAGAGTGCGTAAACATGGAAATTCAATATACGTGACAACCAATCTACGAGTAATAGTAGAGAATAATAGATTAGATGATTTGCAGTATCAAGTAGAACCTACAGAACATCACGAAAAGCGCATTACAGCCAAATTTATATGTGATAGAGGAGTAAGTCACGAATTTGTTAGACATAGGGTATTTAGCTTTGCTCAGGAGTCTCAAAGATATTGTAACTACAATAAGGATAAATTTAATAACGAACTTACTTTTATTAAGCCTACTTGGTTAAATATACCTACCGGCGATTATACTTACTGGGATGGAGATTGGTGTGATATTGATAATATGAAGATCCAGTTACCTTCAGATAATGGTGTAGCAGATAACTTTTTATGGTGTTTGAACAATGCAGGAATGCAATACAGACTGCTAATAAACAAAGGTTTAAAGCCTCAAGAAGCTCGTGGAGTACTGCCTAATGCAACTAAGACAGAATTAGTAATGACAGGCTTTGAGAGCGATTGGGAAAGTTTCTTTAAGTTACGTTGTAGCGGTGCAGCTCATCCAGATGCTAGAAAGTTGGCTGATAAGTTAAGATCGTTAATGAATGTTAATTTTTGTAAATGAAAGGTAATAAGTTATTGTCTTGTATTACAGACGAAATATATGCGCATCTATTAAATTTCGATAGTACGGTTATATCTGTACGTTTAAGCGAAGATAGTATGCGTGCTTTCCTAGAATATGCATTACCAACTATCCGTTTTAATGATAGCAGTTTGAAATTTAATTACGGTCTACAATACTATACAAATGTAATTATTACTATCACTATGGATAAGAGTTTGAAGAGCGATTATTATATAAATTATTATTAATAAATGTTAAAAATTAGCTATTAAATAGCTATAATTGTTCTTAACAAATGTTAAAAAGTTTATCATAAAAGAAACTTTTATAAGAGTTTATACGTTACTGTCTATAACAGTTAAAGACAGTCTAAGACAGTATAGACTGATTATAGTCTCCTACTTTAGATATTTATATTATGAATAAACAACAACAAGTTAAAGAAGTAGCTTACTTAGGTAAGAAAGTATATTTTGGTAATAAGCCTTATACTTTAGTAGAGAATGAAATAAAAGGTATGTGTCAAGGTTGTGATCTATACGATTATTATTGTCCTTCTAGAATTACCGCCTTATGTACTCAAGGATTTATACTTAAGAAATATAAGAAAGAACAATAAATATTGAAGGTAATGACTTTGAACGACCAGGAATTAGCAAAGATAGTAAAGAATAGAATACCAGTAACAATAGATAACAAATAGTTTATAGTAGAGTCTAATCCTATAGGTAGTTGTGATGGATGCTATTACTTAGATAAAAATTGTCCTACTTTAGCTAGGAGATACTGCTGTTCTAATGGCGGAAATATATTAAGATTAAAGAAACAAAACAACAAATAATACGTTATAGAATATAAACAAGAATATTATGGAAGATAAAGTACTAGAAACAGTAATTAATGGAATTGGTTATACTCCTCTGAAAGATGTGTTAGTTAAACCTCTTGAACCTATTAAGCTAAAGAAAGAGATAACTGAAGCAGTTGGTACAGGTGAAAAAGATGTTGATGGTTATGAGAAGTTTGAGACTAAGACTGAAGTAAAAGAAGTAGAGTCAGAGTGGAGATTAGGAATTGTACTTGCTATTCCAGAAAGTCTAAATATAACAGACTTTAAAGTAGGAGATACAATAGTATTTAATAAGAAGTTTGCTAAAGACTTTGACTTATTCAAAGATAGTCAGTTAGTTAAACCTTATGATATTATAGCAAGAAAAGACTAAATATTAATGCGTATTAATAGTTGTTGTGGGGCTAGGTCTGCGGATCTAGCCTTTTTTCATGCCGTTATTTAAATATAAGTTAACAAATGTTAAAGAATAGATACTATTTTAACATTTACCGTTTAGGTATATGTAACAACTATTAAACAACTAAATAATAATTATTATGAAGAACTATAAAGTAATTAAAGAATTTGCATCTGCACAAAAAGGTGATATGCTTACTTATAATGAGGATACTAATTTGTATGAATTCAGTATGACAACTGAAAATGATAATGAGAAGTGTTCACGTTATATGTGTATGGATGAGGAAACAGCAGAAGAGTTTGTAGAATCAGGTAATCTGTTAGTCATTGAAGATGAAGATAAGGAAATCTCTGCAATTGATAAATTGTGTGCATTATCTGATTTGATAGATACATTAGAAGCTCAATATAAGAAAGACCATGATGATTTAGTAGAAGCCTATAATAATCAAGAGATTCCTACTTGCGTTAAGGTTGAAGCAGACACGGTATATTTCAATATGAATCAAATTCTTAAAAAGGTAAAGGAAATTATCAATGAATAAATTAGTAAAGACTGTTAAGAAAACAGATCTTTACAGAGAATTCCTCAAATCACTTGATGGTGTACTTTAGCTGACCACTAGGGAGCAAGACTTGATGGTTTTATTAATTGATATAGATATTAATACACCTAAGCTCCCTGGGTACAGCAAGAATGTGATAAGCACCGAAAACAGACGTTATCTAAAAGCTGCAACAGGCATTACTAGTGATAACTTAAGTAGATACATAGGGAAATTAAGAGATAAAGGTCTGATAATAAAAGGTAAAGCTGATGATGAATGGATGGTTAATCCTGCATTAATCCCTGAAATAATAGGAGATAGAGTTCAGCTAACTATCGTACTTAGATTGGAGAAAGAATAATATGAATATACAATATGTAACACTTAAACCAGGTTGTGTCTTATTATGTAAAAAGTATAATTGGTTTAAGAGATTTTGGGCTAAGCTAAGCAAGAAAGTACTACCTTATAATCATTTTGTTATCTTTAAAAATTCGTGTGATTTAGTAAATACGTCTAGTAAAAACACAGACATTATTATTGCTGAACCTAAAAAGAACTATAGTAAGAAAGAGATTAGTACATTAGAAAAGATTCTAGAATTTAATGGTGATATTGCTACAAGTTCAGAAGAAGGTGTAAAAATTGAAGACCTATTTGCAGCAATTAATGTTATTAGAACTAATACATTTTCAGATAATACTAATGATTTGCAGGCTTTCTTAAATAACAAATATTATAATATTAGAGAGTTATCAAATGAAAAAAACTGGAATGAGTATATATTCTGAACTAAGTAATAAATATCAACTTCCTAGTTAGGTAATAAAGGTTATATGTAATCATCCTTTTATGTTCGCTAATAGAAGAATAACAGAAGGTGATGAAAGGCCTATGCTGTTCACTTACTTAGGTAAAATCAAGATTAAGAAGGTATATGAGCGAAAGAAAGAAGATACGGATAACAAAGATACCACAAAATGACATTCTAACAGAATTAGTAGAGCTCATGATATATTACAAAATGTCTTATCCAACAGGTCAAAAAGATGAATGCACAATACAAATTAAAGAAAGTAGTAATGAAATCATTACCCCTGATTCAACTTATAGATTGTCAGATGAAGTATTTTTGTATGTGTACTTACTTAGTAATAGAGCAATTGCTAATATATATAAAGTAATAAAAGATGATTAGAAAATACTGTCTTGATATATATCCTGTAGATCTATATATTTCTACCATAGATTGTTTTGAAGAAATGAAGAGAAAGTTCTTGTTTTATCCTACTATTAAAGATTTACTGAATAAAGAGAATAATGGCTCTCCTATTAGTCCAGCAAGTGCAGATGGAGTTACATTTATAGTAAGAGATAAGAGAACTGGAGACAAAGGAGTGCTTATTCTTATAGAAGCTCCAGATAAATTAGATGGTACAGCTATAGAAGTAGCTGCTCATGAATCTACACACGCTACTGATGTAATATGGGATATAATAGGAGGGGTAGGTCAAGGATACGATCAAGGTAATGAACCTTATGCTTATTTACTAGGTTGGATAGCAGGTAAAGTAGGTCAATTTATGATAGATTATTTAAGAGATAAAGAAAATGGAAGGAAAGAAGAATGATTTCTTAGACAAGAAATTAAGATGGGATTTGTTGCCTCTAGAAGAAATTGAAGATATTGTAAAAGTATACACAGCTGGTTCTATTAAGTATGGTGATAATAATTGGCAGAACTTAGAGAATGGTTACCAACGTTATAAAGCTGCTATGCTAAGACACTTACTTGAGTATGAGAAGGGTAATACTATTGATGAAGATACTGGTTGTCATCACTTAGCTCAAGTAGCTTGGAATGCAATAGCAATGCTGTGGATAAGTAAACACACTTTTAGAAAAGCAACTGTTGAAGATTTATCTAAAGCTCTAGATGAACGTATTGAAGAAAAAATAAATAGTTGTAATGACATACTCGATAAGATACAACTTTCTTCCAAAGAAGAATTAGATAGAAGAGCTGAATTTGACACTATCAGTGATTTAAAGAAAGAAATACATCGTTCGATTATAGAACTATCTAAAAAGCTGGCTAAAAGAACAAACTTTAATTATTGGTTAAGCGAAGATGAAACTGGGGCTGTTATAGAAGATAATAACAAAAATATAGTTAAAGGAGTAATTACAGATCGTAATTTATATGGTTCTAATGAAGAGGTTATAGCAAAACTATGTTCCTATAAAGATAGATTAAAAGACTTAGTAGAAGAAACTATTTATGAATATAACAAAGGAAAGTCTAGAACAGGAGATAGCGTATTATCAGACGGTGATAAATAAATATCAGAATAATCCTGAATACACAAACCCTAATTGTTCAGAAGAACAAGCTGGAGTAATATTAGCAAGATTACAAAAAGAATATTATACTGATTATAGAATAGATTAATTATGAATAAATACGTAAATGGCAATAATAGTAGTTGCATGATAGGTTATAATCCGGATACAAATGAGGTAACTGTTTTAGATAGTTTCTATTTCGATTATATATGGATTGTTCCTGAAGATGGAGAATACAGTATCACAAAAAAAGATGGAACTACTGAAAATGTAAAAGTGTCTAAGGGTGATTTAATAGCAAAAACATATAAACTTGATGATAAAACTTTTGTTTATGCTGTGATTAGTGATAAAGCTATTAAAGATCATATTGCAAAGATGCAAGATGAAAAACAGAAAATACGTAGTACTTTCTCTGAATGTGAATGTACCTCATGCGTATCAAGTAATTAATACATAATAATTATGAAACTATTTGATATAATAGGAGGAAAAGTAGTAATACATGAAAATGCTTTAGCTATACCTGCTTTTAAGAAAATATGGGAATCAGATAAAGCTGATAAACAACACGCTACTGCAATACTTAGTTATATAGTATTTAAGAATAAATGGGATAGTCCTTATGTACTGAGTATTCCATATGATCAAATAGAGAGTAAGCTAAAAGAAGAATTCTTAGGAAATACAAATTATGAGCTTACTGAAGATGAACAGAAAGCAGAAGATAGCTTTATTAGATTACAGCATACTCGTACTTTAGATATGCTAGATAGTATCAGATTAAAGCTAGATACTTTTAATAAATACTATAAAGATTCTTTGTTAGAAGAACTTGATGAAAAGAAAATAGAGAAGTATTATGCAGGATTTGCTAAAGTAAAAGATACATTTGTTACTCTAGATTACTTAGAAAAAGCTGTTAAGTCTGGTGAGCTTGAAACTAGTAAAGTAAAAGGTGATGCTAAGATTAATCTATTTGAACTTCCTAATCAAAATGTTAGAGTATAACATTTGATAAACACTAAAAAATAACAACAACGTTTAATAATACAAAATTGAGATTATGGATAAAAATACAAAGATGCCTACAATTATCGTAGATTTGACTGATGATACCAAGACTGTTGAGGAAGCAATTGCTGAATGTGAAGCAGCTAGATTGCAAGTAAAACCCTGGTATAAAAGAATAGCTAAGCGTATCAAGAGCTGGTTTTAAATTTATAAATGTCATTAATTTAACCCCGAAGGGGCCCTTACGTGGAGGGTAAGAATATCCACGTGTTATTGCCCTATGGTGTAATGGTTAGCACAGGAGGCTCTAACCCTCTTAGTCTGCGTTCGAGTCGTAGTGGGGCTACCAATAACGGTAAGTTTGCAGTAGCTGTGGGTAGTATCCGAACTTCTGAAATATGATAAGAATGACCCTCTACTTACCGTTAAAAAATACTAGTCCTTTGAAACTATAATAGCAGAAGGAAACTTGTTGGATAGGTAGTTATCGTGAACAGGTAGTCTGGGGTAAACGTTAGCCCAGGCAGGGAGTACTAAACATACGGCGTATAAACCCTAGCTTAAGAAACTAGGTTACAGTTACTGGAAATCTCCCTATTTCTAATTAAATGTTCATATTAAAAGAATTTTAGGTTAATAATTAGGAAAGGGGTTCGTTGTGAAACGCGCCCCTTTTTAAATATACAATATGGTAGACTTCAATAAAAAGATAGTAAATAGTAATAAGTTTAGATAGCCTGCTCTTACATATATTAGAACAGGTCAATACTGCCCACACCCTAAAGGTACGGCAGAATATATGCGTTTCTGGACAGAGGAAAAGGAACGTTGTATTAATGGTTATACAGCTGATGATGGTGATTTCATTAGTGGGTATAACTATTTTTATTTAAATTATTGTCCTATTAACCGTACTGTAAATAGTATAGTAAATGGAGAAGTAGTATCAGAATAGCTGGTTACATTTCCTGATTTTTGGGATTACGATTATTACTATTTTAATGCAGTAAATGAAGCTCATAAATAGGGTAAACATTTATGTGTACTTAAGTCTAGACGTAAAGGTTACGAGTAGCCTTATTCTGAGGAAGTATTAACTCCGACAGGATTTGTTACGATGGGTTCTCTTAAAGTAGGAGACTACGTTATGAACCCTAATGGGCAACCTGTACGTATTGGAGATATAGTAGAACAAGGAGTACAGGAAGTATATGAGGTAGAATTTTAGGATGGCAGAGTAGTACGTTGTGGGGCTAATCATTTATGGGCTACATGCAGAAATGGAAAGAAGTTCTATATTATGCCTACAAAAGAATACGCCAAACGTAAGCTTACTCAAGGAAGTATAGGTAAAGAACATTACCCATATAAAGTACCAAAATTAAACCCTTTACATTTTGAAGAACGCTCAGTAACAGTAGATCCCTATGTATTAGGAGTATTACTAGGAGACGGTTACATATGTGGAACACAAGTTCAATTTGCTACAAATGACTAGTTTGTAGTAGAGGAACTATCTAGAAGATTACCAGATTATACAATAAAGAAAGATCAATGGGCAGAGTTTAAATATGCTATTCTTTCTAAGAAGAAAGGTTATAATGAATTAAATAGACAATTAAAAGACTTAGGAGTAAAAGTTAAGTCTTACGATAAATTTATACCTGAAAATTATAAATTTTCTTCTGTAGAGAATAGATTAGAATTAGTAAGAGGTTTAATGGATACGGATGGAAGTATCACTAATGGAGCCGCTACCTTTGTTTCTACTTCTGAAAAACTAATAGATGATCTTGTATTTGTACTTAGAAGTTTAGGCATACGAGTTCACAAATCAAAAAAGATAGAAGGAAAAATAGGAGTTGAATTCAGCAATGGATACAAATCTGATACATTACCACACTGGGAACTTTGTATTACTACAGAAGAAGACATATTCAAATTACCTAGAAAATTAGAAAAAATACGTAAGAATAGAAAGTACAATTATAATGGAATAGGTATAAAAGCTATTAGAGCTACAGGATAGTATGAACAATAGAGATGTTTATGCATAGATAATGAAAATCATCTGTATATAACTAAAGATTTTATTCCAACACATAATAGTTATAAAGGAGCTGCTATGCTATGTCGTAATTACTATCTTATACCTAACTCTAAATCATATGTATATGCTTCAAATAAGCAATATTTAACGGATGATGGTATCCTTACTAAAGCTTGGGACTACTTAGACTTTATAGATGAACATACTGCATGGGGTAAGAAAAGAGCTGTAAATACTCAATTACGTAAACGTGCTGCAGTAAGCATGAAGGATGAGTATGGTAATCAAATAGAAGTAGGTTATAAATCTGAAATTATTGGGGTTACTTTGAAAGACAATCCTGATGTAGTACGTGGTAAGAAAGCTAACCTTATTCTATTTGAAGAAGCTGGTTCATTTAAAGAATTAGGAGCAGCATGGCAAATTGCTAGACCTTCTGTAGAGAATGATGGTAGAGCATTTGCTACTATGATTGCATTTGGTACTGGTGGTGATGAAGATTCTAACTTCTTTACTCTTAAAGATATGTTTTATAAGCCTAGAGGTTATAATTGTTTAGAGCTTGATAACATATGGGATGAGAATGTAGGAGATACTAAATGTGGTTTCTTCATACCTCAGTATACAAACATGGACATACGAGATGAGTAGGGAAATCGTATGTATATGGATAATGACGGTAATACCATAAGACATAAAGCTTTAGAATATGTATTACAACAGCGCAAAGACGTAATAGAGAATGCTACTAGTTCTGTAGCAGTAGACCGTTATGTAGCAGAACGTTGTATTACTCCAGCTGAAGCATGCCTAGAATTTAATGGTAACATATTCCCTAAAAAAGAATTACAAGAACAACTAGCTAAAATACGTACGAATAAGAAATTATCAAATCACAAATAGATAGGTGATTTAGTATGGGAATCAGATGGTAGCCTTAAATGGGTAATAAAGAAACAAGGCGATATTACTCATTATCCTTTATCTAAAGAGGATGACCCTACTGGTTCTATAGTTATATGGGAACATCCTGTAAAGGATGCTCCTATTGGTTTATATATACTTGGAGTAGACCCTTATGACCATGATCAATCTGGTACTAATTCATTAGGATCTACTTTTGTATATAAGAGATTTTAGAATTTTGAAAACTACTACGATATAATAGTAGCTGAGTATACAGGAAGACCTGCTACAGCAGAGGAATATTATGAAAATTTACGTAAACTCGCAGTTTATTACAATGGCAGAATTATGTATGAAAATGAGCGTAAAGGTCTGTTTCCATACTTTACTGCTAAGCATTGTGACTATCTTTTGGCTGATTAGCCAGATATTATATCTGATATCATCAGCAATTCTAAGGTGCAACGAAAGAAAGGTTGTCACATGAATAAACAAATTAAACAATGGGGTGAAGGACTCATCAAAGATTGGTTAAATGATGAGAAATCTCCAGGACATAAAAACCTACACGATATATTATCAGAACCGCTATTAGAAGAGCTTATAGGTTATAATGATATAGGTAACTTCGACCGTGTGATGGCGTTGATGCAGGTAATGATTTATCGTGAACAGCTATATAATGTGGTTGTAAAAGAGAAGAAAAAAACTAACAGAGAGAGATTATTATTCGACGGTCCTCTCTTTACTTATGGTAACTGGAGTTATGACGATAGCTTCAGTCAAGTCGATGATGATGTATATACATTTAATTAACAGAATATGATAAGTAGAAATATAGGTAGTATGCCTGTATAGAAGTTACCCATGTCTAAAAAAACAGAAGACTGGAAACGTGCCAATGTTGATTACATAATTGGCAAATCGGGCTTTAATAGTGGAGGTGGTAGAAATGGGCGTACTAGATATGAGGAGATGTAGACTTACTATGATTTATACAATAGTATCTATAATGAGAAAGATCTTCTATACGTTACAAATCCCTTTAAATAGAAGGATGGATTCCCTGCTACAGCATAGGATTATAATATAATTAAGCCCAAAATAGACTTATTATTAGGTGAAGAAACAAAAAGACCATTTAATTTTAGAGTAGTACGTACTAGTGACATAGCTACTAGTGAAGTACAAGATACTGCTAAACAAATGCTGGAAGATTATGTAATGGCTACTATTATGAGTCAATTAGGTCCTGAAGAGGCTTAGAGATATCAACAAGCATTACAGAATGGTGAAATATTACCTCCAGAAAAGATATAGAAATATCTAAGTAAGGATTATAAGGACATAGCAGAAGTAACAGCATACCATAGTCTCAACTATCTTAAGAATAAACTTAATGTAGTTCATGAGTTTTATAAAGGTTGGAAGGATGCGTTGATAGCTGGAGAAGAAATATACTATGTTGGTATTATAAATGGTAATCCTTATTTAGAACGAGTTAATCCTCTTTACTTTAGTTATGACTAGAGCGCAGACTTAGAATTCATTCATGACTCTGATTGGTGTTGCCGTAAGATGATTATGTCAGCTACAGAAATTTATGATAGATTCTATGATAAAATGACAGAAAAGCAATTAAATGAATTGCTTGAAATGGTAGATGATGTAAGCAGGGGAGGCATTAATCCTGAAGTACGTAAGACATCTATGGATTACCCTCACTTAAAGACAAAAACCATTAATGGGTTAACTTCAAATCCGTTTGAAGGGTCTGATAACATTAATGTTTGGCATTGCTGTTGGAAGTCATTTAAGAAAATAGGTTTCGTTACTTATCAAGATCCTAATACTGGAGAAATTGATGAGTTACAAGTAGACGAGTCCTACAAGGTTACTGGTATGGAGTTGAACGTTGAATGGACTTGGATTATAGAAGTATGGGAAGGTTATAGAGTTGGAGAAGACTTATATATAGGTATATAGCCACTAGAATACCAACACATATCTGCTGATAATCTTAATTCTCAAAAATTACCTTATACAGGAGTTGTATACAATAATACTAATAGTGCTCCTAGATCTTTGGTAAGTATGATGAAGCCATTACAATATATGTATATCGTACTATGGTATAGACTAGAACTTGCTATGGCTAGAGATAAAGGTAAAGTGCCTGTTATTGATGTTACTCAGATACCTAAATCTATGGGTATAGATGTGAATAAGTGGATGCATTACTTAGGTGCTCTTGGCGTAGCATTTATTAACCCATACGAAGAAGGATGGGATATACCTGGTAGAGAAGGCGGTAAGCCATCTCAGTTTAATCAATTCACTTCGTTAGATCTTACTATGGCTAATACTATTGATTAGTATATTAATCTTATGGATAAGATTGAAGCTATGGTATCAGAAATATCAGGAGTAAGTAAATAGCGTGAAGGTTCTGTTGCATCTAATGAATTAGTAGGTAATGTAGAGAGATCTATAGTATAGTCAGCTCATATTACTGAACCTTGGTTTTGGGTTCATAATCAAGTAAAGAAAGAAGCTCTTACTATGTTATTAGATACTTCCAAAGTAGCATGGAAAGATAATAAAAGGTGTTTACATTATATTCTTGATGATGCTACTAGAGCGTTTGTAACTCTTTCTGACGAGTTCTTCTATGAAGATATGGATATATTCATTGATGATACTACTAAGAATCAACAACAAGTAGAAGCTCTTAAACAACTCATGCAACCTGCTATGCAGAATGGAGCCAGCTTGCTCGATATTGCTGAAATCATTACTATGGATAATATTAGTATGATTAAGTCTAGATTAGAGGAGATTGAGTAGAAACGTATGGAGCAACAGCAAGCTATGGAACAAGCTCAAGCAGAACGTGAACAGCAAGCTATTCAAATGCAAAATGAGGTTAAGGAAGAAGAGCTTATGATTAAAGAGGCAGAGATGGATCTTGAGAAATATAAGATAGACCAAGATAATGCTACTAAGATTACTGTAGCTCAACTTAATGCTTATAGAGGTGCTGAGAATATGGATTAGAATGAGAATGGTGTACCTGATGTCATGGAAATAGCCCAGCAAGCTTTAGCTGAACGTAAGCAAGCATCTGATGAAGCTTCTAAACAATTTGAATTCAATGCTAAGATTAGAGAGCAAAAGATGAAGAAAGAGATAGAAGATAAGAAAAATCAGCTTGAAAGGGAAAGAATGGATCACGAAATGAAGTTGCAGGCAGCTAAAGACAAAGCGGCACTTGAAAGAGAAAAACTTAAAGCTAAAACTGCAATCAAGAATAAAGTAACAGGAGAGAAATAATTATGAATTGGTTTAAAGAAACATGGTGGATAATTAAATAGCTATTCACTAAAGTAAAAGCAGACAAAGTAGAGTATAAGCATATGGATCACTATCCGTTTAGTGGTTACTCTGCAATGAGCTGGTGTGGTTACTTGCTAAGTAGAAAACCTGAATCTCAGATTAAACCTACTACTTGGAATCACGAAAATATTCATCTCTATCAAGCTAAAGATAGAAAGAGATGGATGAGTTATTATTGGTCTTATGCATGGTCATGGATTAAAGGTAACCCTATAATCTATCCTGCATCTAGTGCTTACTATACTATTCCTTATGAAATGGAAGCTTATGCTAATGATGATAACTTTGATTATCTGAAAACACGTAAGCCTGAAGATCTTGATAAATATAAGATTAAGGATAGAAAAAAGACTTATAAGGTTAATAAGAAAAATTGGAGACAATATCTTAAAACAATTAAATAATAGGAGGAATTAATTATGGCTTGCAAGGGCGGAAAGAAATCCAAAGGCGGAAAAGGCGGAAAGAAATAATTGAAAGATTATGGATAAACAAGCATTTAAATAGAGAATGCAAAACCTAAAGTCTTACCGGGAGAATAACCCCGGTAAAGGCTATTGGGATTGGAAAGTAGAAGCATTTGCTGAAGGTGGTCAGACAGGTGATCCTGAGAAGGAGAGATTCTATCAAGCTACAGGTAGAAGTAGTAGTGGTAGACCTCTAGAAGAAGGTTTAAAACCTGTGTTCAGTCTTGAAGATGCTGCTAATATGACCCCTAGTGTATTATATAAAGATTTTCTAGCTAGACCTTTAGTAAATAAGATAAGTAAAAATAAAAATCAAGAGATTGTTTAATATGGATGAAAAGTTAGCAACATACATGTCTGCAGTAAAGAAATAGAAAAGATATCTAAATAAATTCAGAGACAATTCCTTGCTATATAGTACAGATATAATGGGTATAGACTATGAATTTACAGATATTGAGGATGCTATATATGATAGTAGTTATAATATAGAATTAAACAAGGTTCCAGTATACTCTCCAGAATTAACAGATAAAGAATTAATGGCATTATTATCACATCGTAAGGGAGAATACTTTACTGATGTTGAGATGTATAGATATATGAATAGTCTAATAATTCGTCTTTGTAAAGAAGAAATATATGGGAATGATGATAATGCCGTAGTATCCAATACCAAGTTATAAAGATGGAGGGATACACATAAAGAAAAAGAATAGAGGCAAGTTTAATGCTTTAAAGAAGAGAACAGGCAAAAGCACAGAAGAACTTACTCATAGTAAAAATCCATTAACACGTAAAAGAGCGATCTTTGCTCAGAACTTTTCAAGAATAGCTAAAAGGAAAAAGAAAAAGAAATGATAGGTAGATATAGAAGCAAATTTAAGTAGTTTGATGATAATGGAAATCTTTTATGTTATTCGTGTAAAGAGTATAAACCTCTAGACTGTTTTGATAGAAATCCTGGCAAGTGGTTTAGAGCAGAAAAAGATACTAGATGTAAAGAGTGCAAAAAGAAAGCTTACTTACGTCGCAAAGAAAAAAATAGAGGAAGTAAGGATTTAAACAGGCTTCTATATGAAAGATTTCATGGTTTAAAAGATAGGTCCGATAAGAAAAATATAGATTGTAATATAGATCTATAGTATCTACATGAACTTTGGGATAAATAGAAAGGTTTATGTGCTCTGTCTGGAATACCAATGACATATTACTTTGATAGTGGTAGAGTTCCTACTAATTTAAGCGTAGATAGGATAGATTCAAGTTTAGGTTATATTAAAGGTAATATTCAATTAGTGTGTATGGCAGTAAATCAAATGAAGAATGATTTAACCGTTGAACAATTGAAATATTTTTGTAAAAGCATTTTAGAATATAAAAAACAATAAATCTAATTATATATAATTATGGAAGCAAAGAACACATTGAATGGTTTTGAGGCTATATTAGATACCTTGAACCCTCATGTAGGTACTAAGACTAAAACAGAAGATAATGATACTGACGTAATTGATGCCGCAGCAGAAGAACTAACAGATGAAGAGTTAGAGGCATTACGTAATCCTAAACCTAAGAAAACTACTAAAGTAGAAGATGGTGAGCTCGAAGATGAAGATAATGAAGAGGAAGATGAAGATGTTACATCTAAACCTAAAAAAACTACTAAAACTCAAAAGAAATCCAAATCTGAAAATACAGAAACTAATGAAGATGAGGATGAGGGTGGGGAACAAGAATCTAATAGTGATAATACCGATGGTGGAAATGATACAAACGACGAAGAAATAATTGTAGGATTCTTTGATTCATTAGCTTCACAATTAGGATGGGATGACGTAGAAGACGATGAAAAGCCTAGAACTGCTGAAGATCTAATTGATTACTTTAAGGAAGTAATAGAAGAAAATTCTACCCCTCAGTATGCTAGTGAGGAAGTAGAAAAGCTTGATAAATTTGTTCATAATGGAGGTAAGCTTAAAGATTATTTTAGTATTGATGCTGATCTTGATATTGACAATATCGAGATAGAAGATGATGAAGTAAATCAAAAACTAGTTATTAAAGAATTTCTAAAAGAGAAAGGCTTTACTCCAAAACAAATTGAAAAGAAACTTAACAAATATGAAGAAGCTGGTCTATTAGAGGACGAGGCTACAGACGCTTTAGAGGCTCTTAGAGACATTAAAGTTGCACGTAAAGAAGAGCTATTAGCCAACCAGGAAAAATAGGCTAGAGAGGCTGAAAAGCAACAACGTGACTTCTTTAATAACGTTGTCACAGAAATAAAAGGCATGGATAGTATCTATGGAATTGATATTCCTGAGAAGGATAAGAAAGCCCTGTTGGAATACATATTCAAACCGGATGCAGATGGCATTACTAGATACTAGAAAGATTATGCTAAAAGCCTTAAGAATTTAATCACTTCTGCTTACTTTACAATGAAAGGTGATACCTTAATTGATATAGCTAAGAAGAAAGGTAAAAAAGATGCTATTGATAATTTCAAGAATACACTATCTAGAAATAATGGAGTATCTAAGAAATCTAAAAGGCAAGTGATAAATAACGATAGCAACTCATCTATTTGGGATGCTTTCGCACGACAACTACGTGTCGCATAATAAAATTAAATAATTAAAAAATTAAATTACTAGTATTTTTATGGATAACAATGTTCTTAATAACCTTCAATTATACAAAGGAAAGTGGTTCTCCGACTTGATTGATACTGCTAAGATTTCAGTAGCTTCTCAGCAGAATCCGTATCAGGTGTCTACTATCTTGTCTTACGTATTTGGTACAAAAGATAGTGGTTATAGCACTTCTTTGGATATGTTGACAGGTGGTCTTGGCAATGTAATGACAATTGATCAGCCTTCTTTTGAATGGTCTGTAATGGTTGATAATGACAGAGCCGTAACAATTAGAGACGCTAAATGGAATGGCGCAGCTATTACTCCTACTTCTACTGCAGGTTTGGGTAACACTCCTATTATGTTGTGGTTAGAAGATAATTGGTTGACCTTGGGTTAAGCCAAGCTTTACAGAAATGTATTGAAAAATAAATTCCGTTAATTGCTGGAAACTCCTAAAGATATTTAGACCGAAGAGTTAAACTTAAATATATAGAGTATGAAAAACAAAAATGGACAATCAGCAACCAAGCAAGTAATTTGGAAGCCTATAAAAAATTGGGAAGATCTTTATGAAATATCTAATGAAGGTGATGTTTACTCATTAAGAAGAGGCAAGTGTTTAAAACCTCGTTTGTCATTAGATGGATATAAAAGAGTGTGTTTGTTTAAAGATGGTAAAGGATACGAATATAGAGTAGCTAGGTTAGTAGCTGAAGCCTTTATAGAGAATCCTAAAAATAAACCACAGGTAAATCATAAAGACTACAACAGATCTAACGATATATTTAGCAACCTTGAATGGTGTGATAATTACGAAAATGCACATTATTCTTACGATGCTGGTAAATATATTAGACCTGAGAATTTTAAAGTGTATACTTTTACAAATGTGTATAATGGTAAAACATTCTCAATTATAGGTATAACAAATGTAGCAAAACAATTTGGATGTTCTAAGAAAAATTTTAAAGCTTTAATAACAAGTTACGTTAATACTGGTAAATATGTTAAACAAGGCTTATTTAAAGGACTTAGAATAGATTCTGAATACTTGAAGGTTCAACGACTAGAGAATAATCTCGTAGACTCAAGTGAGTCGAAATGCGGAACTTCCTTATAGGAAGAAGATATAGTCTAATCTTATATGAAAATATAAGCAGTAACATTTACAAACTCGAATGTTACGGGTATAGTCTAACAAGCTATATTGAATAAAACCTGTTGGCCCAGGCGCAATTTTAGAGTTTGATAATCGTGAATTCCAAGTACGTGTATCAGGTGCTCCTTATCAAGACGGTAATCTGTGGGTATATACTTGCTTTGTAGCAGATGGTCAGCCTACTTCTTATATTCCTTCTGAATATCTTGAAGCTGGAAAACAAGTATCTCGTCTTGCTTCTGCATACGAAGAATACAGTGAAGAGGGTGATATCTTGAACTACAACACTCACTTCAAGATGCGTAACTATCTTACTACTATTCGTATTAACTATGATATTACTGGTTCAGCTTATTCTACAGTAATGGCAATCGCTTTAAAGGATCCTGCTACTGGCAAGACTTCTTATCTGTGGGCTGACTACCAGGAATGGAAAGCTCTGCGTGAATGGTATAAGAGATGTGAACGTATGCTCGTTTACATGAAAACCAATGTTAACAAGGATGGTTCTTGTAACTTGAAGGGTACTAACGGTCGTCCGGTATTTATCGGTGCTGGTCTGTTGGAACAGATTGCTCCGTCTAATAGACGTTACTACACTCACTTGACTGGTGAGATGTTGGAAGACTTCTTGTTTGACTTGTCTTATAACTGTCTGGGTACTAATGAACGTAAGTTTGTTGCCTTGACTGGTGAAATGGGTATGCGTGAATTTGACCGTATCTTGAAAGAAAAGGTAGCTACTATGAACTTAATGGATACAGTATTTGTAACTGGTTCTGGTGATAACTTGACTTTCGGTGGTCAGTTCAAGACTTATAAGATGACTAATGGTATCGAGTTGACCTTGAAGTATTTCCCGCTGTACGATGATACTACTTATAATCGTGAGTTGCATCCTGTAACCTTGAAACCGAAGGAATCATATCGTATGACTTTCTTGGATCTTGGTCGTCGTGATGGTGAAGCTAACATTGTTAAGGTAGTTCGTAAGGATCGTGAATTCGTAACTTGGTACACTGGTGGTGCTGTTGCTCCGTCTGGCTATGCTAAGTCTAAAGATACCTTGAGATCTAATGGTAAGGACGGATATACAGTTTTCTTCTTAGGAGAAATGGGCATAATGTTGAGAGATCCACGGGCATGTGGCGAATTGATTTTGGAATAATGGGTAAAACATTAAAAATAGTTGGATAAAAAGGAAACTTTTTCTTAGAAGTTGCGTTATATATAATATAACAGCTAAACTAATAAGGAGATGAGTACAGAAAAATTCCAAGTATACAAAATCACAAATAAAGTTAATGGCAAAATCTATATAGGGGGTACAACGGTCGGTAAAGATAAACGATTTAGTTTACACAAAGACCGAGCATCTCATGGATTTGAGAGCCCTCTTTATAGAGCCATTAGAGAATACGGAGAAGAACAGTTCAGTATCATTATAATTGAAGACTGTAATTCTCAAGAAGAATTAAATGAGCGGGAACGTTATTGGATTGCTACGTTAAGTAGCACTAATCCTGAGATAGGATATAACTCACAATTAGGAGGAAATATATTCAGACACACAGATCTAACTAAATTAAGAATGAGTGCTGTACGTAAAGGTAAAGAAAGTAAAACAAAAATTGCAATACTTCAATATTTATACGATGGCACATTTATCAAAGAGTATCCTAGTCTAACAGAAGCGTCAAAAGAAACCGGATTTGCTAGATCTAAAATAATCAGAAGCTTGCAGAAAAAAGTAGTAAGACCTACAGCAACTAATCCGTATATCTTTATATACAAAGATGAAACCACAGGCGTTCAATTTAAGATTAACCCTGAGGACTACTATACAAGTTTAGATTACAAAGCTAGCCTTTCTGAAGAATGTTTAGAAAAAAGAAACAATAATTTAGTATCCGATGGTGATATGTCTAAACTAGCAACAGCTGTTGAACAGTATGACTTAGAAGGTGTATTGATATCTAAATACTATAGTATTGCAGAGGCTTCTAGAGTTTCAGGTGTTAGTACAAAATCCATTAGAACTCAGTTAAACGATCCCAATTACATAAAGAATTTAAAAAAGACCAGTAAGACAAAGTACATCTGGAAAAAGGCAGATAAAAATGACCCAGATGTCAAGATAAGTAAAGATACGATCTTAGAGCGTTCTTCTAAGAAAAGATCTAAACTTATACAAGCTTTTGATGCAGGAGGTAACTTGATAAAAGAATATCACAACATTAAAGAGTTTGAAGCTGCAGAACATGCTGATAGGCGCACAATGATGGCATCGATAATAAGAGATGAACCTTGGCGTAATTACTACTGGAAAATAACAGGATAAATCTAATACAAAGTATTATGGAAGTAATCGTTAGAATAATGAAAGTAAATCCTTGGACAGGGCTTACTAAATGGCCTACAACATTTGATTATGTAGGTCCATACTGGACTAGATCTGGTAATATCTATACTGGCTTGAGCTCAGAAGATGCTCGTAGATTGGAAAAAGCCTTAAATAAAGAAGAAGGTGAATTAGCTCCTAATAGTGACTTTTGGACTACATTTGCAGTTAAAATCGGTAAAAGAGATTTGATTCTTGATACTGAGAAACCTTTAGATGAACTGCAATACTTATTTCTTAAAGGTCATAAAAGAGTAGCAGATGGTTTGTCTAATATGAATCCTTCTAAAGATTATGTACTGATTAATAAAGATGCAGAGGCTGAACAGGCTAATCGTGTTAACAAAGTTAAACGTGAAGCTTATCGTGAGCTCGATAAAATGTCTATTGAAGATATGCGTAAGTGCTTACGTCTGTATGGTATGAAATCAGATACAATGTCAAATGAATTAGTTGAAGCTAAACTTACGGAACAAGTTGAGACTTCTCCTGAGAAGTTTATGCTGAAATGGGTAGAAAACCCGAATAAAGAAATTAACTTTGTTATTGAAGAGGCTATTGCTAAAAACATTATTAGAAAGAATCGTACTCAATATTTCTTTGGTACAGATTTGATTGGTAATGGTATCGACGATGTTATTGCTTATCTACAGGATAAGAAAAATTAGGATATTAAGCTGGCCATCTTAAATGAAATTAAATCTAAGTAATGACTAATAAAGATTCTCATATAATTTTCAAGGTAGTTCTGGATAAGAATGCAGAAGGTATTGCTTATGGTGGATGCCCAGCATTCTTAGATGAAGAAGTAGACTTATTTCTTAATCAAGCATAGTTAGAAATCTTAAGTAATAAGATTACTGGTAACAATGCATTAAGAGTAGGTTTGGAAGGTTCTGTATCTAACTTATCTGAAATAGAGAAGTTAATAGCTACAGATGTTAACCTTCATGCTGTACATACAGACTATAATGAGTATGCATTAGAAGATGTTCATGATGAAGATAATAGAATGACTATACTTAGTGTATTACTTAAGTATGGACAATTCTAGACTAACTGTGTACTTACTAGTCATGAGTTAGTGAAGCCTTTTAAGTAGACTTACAATAATATACCTTGGGTAGAGAATCCAGTAGCTACTTTAGAAAATGATAAACTCTTAGTATACGTAGATCCTGTTTTAATGCAGGATCCTATGTATGCTCCAAGAGTAGAAGATAATACAGAGTTCTATAGAGTAGATCTAACTTATGTTAAGAAACCAACTAAGTTTGACTACACTAAACCTGAACAAGAATTAGATTTTCCTGAAGATGTCATGTATGAGATTATTAATAGAGCTGTAGTAATTGCTTTAGAGAATATAGAATCTCAAAGACAATCTTCTAAATTTTAGTTAAACCAAGTATCTGAATAATTATGACAGAAAGAAGTTTTTAGATTAATGTAGAAAGGTAGCTAAATAATATTATAACAAACTATAATGATGCTATTAAGTTTCCTTCAGATACTTTGTTTCATTTCATAAACAAAGCTAAAGACGAATATGTTAAACAGAACTTTAGAGTATTCTAGAGAAATCAAGAGATTACTGATAACATACGTACTTTAGTAAATACTAAGAGCTATACTACTTATAACTTTAGTAAATTAGGTAATAAATGGGAAACTGATTATCCTGAAGATTATATGTTTGCACTTGGTGAAAATGTATACATAAGTATAAAGGATAATAAATGCAATAACTTAATTACTCGTGAATCTGATGTAATAGAGGCTACAATAGAGACAGTAAGCTCTAGACTAAGTAATAGTCTATCAGATCACAGATTGCGTTATAATCAAGCAAAGCCTATTAGAGTATATACTGACAATAAAATTGTATTATATACTGATGGTAATTATGATATAAGTTCTTATGAACTTACCTACTTAAGAAAAGCAAAAGATCTGGGTAATGTAAGTGATCTTACTAAAGAATATACAGATCTTCCAGAAAATACACATTAGGATATAGTTGATCTAGCAGTTCAAATGATAGTACAAACTATACCTAATACAAGTTCTAAGAAATCTTAGGACGAATAATTAAGGCGCTTACCAACGTGGAAATCTGAAATAATGAAAGTAGAAAGTAAGCGAATAGACTAAGCGCTAATGTCTAATTTAATTTTAATATTTTAATATGTTACAATCAGTACACTCCGTATTAATCGGAAAACAAGCTCCGGCTTCTTACACTACAGTAGATGCTTTGGCTGTTGGTGATGTTGCTTTGTTCGATGAGAATAAGGCTCTTATTAAGACTGCTGCTGATGCAGTAAATGCTAACTCTCTGTATGTAGGTGTAGCAGGTGAAAAGATGAATGTTACTATGCCTGATGGTACAGTAGCACAGAAAGCTAATATTGATTTCTCTACTGAAATTCAGAAAGCTTCTAAACCGTCTGCAGTAATCGGTGAATATGCAGCTCCTGTTGAAGAAAAGATTGTAATCACTTTGACTGACGCTACTATCGTTGCTGGTAATCGTTACGTTTTGCGTATTGTTTATAAGGATTTTGAAGTAAACAACTTCCAGTTTACTCATACTTATGAAGTATATGCTGAAACTACTACTGCTAAAGACTTAGTAGACGCTTTCTTGAAGAAGATTAACGCACACAAGAACCGTAGAGTACAGGCTTCTGCTTCTGCTGCAGTTCTGACTTTGACTGCTATGCCGAAGGATGATAACGAAGGCATTTATTCTTTAAATGAATATAGCGTTGTATCTATGGAAGCTTCTCTGTATGAGACTATTCCTGGTGCATTGCTTGCTAATCAGCCTAAAGCAGTTGTAGGTGCTACGATTGTTAAGACTGCCGGTAATCCGGGTAAGGGTTATTGGAAGCAAGTACGTGATGCAGAAGTACGTAACATGGGTTATAAAGGTCACGTATTTACTGGCGCATATCCTATTGTTGAACAGGTTCGTAAAGTAGTAGAAGATGCAGAATATGATTATGCTATCATTGAAAACGATAACCTGTACTTAAGCAATGATAATCAGTATATCAAGACTACTCCGTTGACTACGGAAGTTTATTGTCCTAGTTTAGTTGATTCTATTGTAGATAAAGGTATTCAGTCATTTATTGCTGGTAAGACAATTGCCTAATCCACGTTAGAGAGATTGAATTTGGGATAAGATTCCTTTTACAAACTACAGAAGTGGAGTTGTGGAATATTCCACTCTCCACTTTTTTTATTGTTGATATATGGACAAATTAACAAATATACAAATAGATGGTGATAAACTGACCTTTAAGATAGAGACTGAAGTAGATCTTAGTAACTATGGTAAGGAAGTTTATATAGATGAAGTATGGAATTTAAAGAACATACTTGAAGACAGTCCTATACATAACATTAGCTTTTCCGAGAATATTACAGTAGATTCCGAAAATAATGTAACTGTAACTAATGACGATATTCTGGAATTAGATTGGAATATGAAATACGTTACTTTGAGATGTTTTACGGAATAGGAAGAAATTCATTTTCATGGTATATACTACAATCCTTCAATTGTATATATGGCAGAGATTAGGAAATTACATACTCACTGCTCAACTTGTTTAGATGATCAGACTATGCAGAACATAATGTTAGTAGTCTTTAAGAGATAGTTACTTGAGTATGCTTTAGCATCCGATTACTATCGTGATGCTTTACAATTATATGTAGATATCTGTAGATTACTTGAGATATCTATTAAACCAAAATGTGCAGCTAGTACTTGCTGTAACAATGCTATTCTTACTCAGAAAGGTGATTGTTTCAATACAGAAAACGATAAGTGTCTTCATTTAGAGAAAGAGCGTAACTCTGCTACTTTATTTAGTGGTATTTGTTACTCTTGTTCTAACAATACTTGCAGTACAGGAAATTGCAGTAATGGTTATTGTAAATTATAAAATAAATAGATATGATACAAAAATGTGATGGTGTAAAGATATTGGACTTAGAAGAGAAGCTTGAAGCTACAGGTAGTGAATACATTGTTACTGCAGAAAAAGGCAATAACTATAAATTACCGCTTGAATCTGTAGCTGATATAGTTATAGGTAATTTTAAGTTTAAAGCTGCAATTAAGGATGTATATGAATCAAGTACACCTACTGCATCTGTATCTTTAGATAAAGATCAATTTCTATTCTCATTTGGTATACCTGCTGGTAGAACTGGTGATGCTGGTAAAGATGGTAAAGATGGTAAAGATGGATAGGATGGCAAAGATGGTATTGATGGTGTACCAGGTATAGATGAAGATACTACTAGAGTAGTATTAGCATATAAGTCTACTAAGAGTATAGAAAGACCTGATACTCCTGTAGGTGGTAGTTGGGATTATGATACTAACACTATAACATATCCTGAAGGATGGTCTGGTAGTGATAGTAACCCTAATGGTTATGTATGGATGTCTACTGCCACTTTCTCTAGTAAAGGAACTATTGTGGTTCCTTGGAGTACACCTGTACGCCTTACAGGTGCAGATGGTCATGATGGAGCTGATGGTAGTAATATTGAGTTTGTATATAAGCTTACTGTAACTAGTTTAGTTACACCTACTAAACCTACAGGTAACAGCCAGACTGAAGCTATTAGACAAGGGTGGACTGATCATCCTACAGGTATTAGCGAACAATATCAATGTGAATGGGTTTGTTCACATAACTTACAAACTGATGGTAGTTGGAGTGAGTGGAGTAGTCCTACTATTTGGTCTAAATGGGGTGTAAACGGTAAAGATGGTGATGGCGTAGAGTATATATATCAGATTACTAAATTACCTGCTTCTCCTAAAGAGATTACAGATAACAACCCAGATCAAGATGAGTATATACCTCAATCAGCTCCTGGTGAACAACCTTGGACAGATAATCCTACTGGAGTAAGTAAAGAATTCCAATACGAATGGGTTAGCCAGAGAAAGTATAAAGGTGATACACATAAATGGGGCAACTTTAGTTCTCCATCATTATGGGCTAAATATGGAGATGATGGTCAAGATGGTCAACATCTTAGAGTAATGTATACTAAGACATCTGGTAGCGATGTTAAACCTAGAGACCCAGATAGATTGAATATTAATCCTGGTAGTATCTGGAGTGTAGGTATGCCTACTGCTACTGGTAAAGAAGCTATATGGGGCATTCAAGCTCTTGTTACTTTTGATAATAAGTTAGTAATTGATGAATCCTTACCTGAGGATGAAAGAGGTTGGCAAGGTCCTTATTTAATTACAGGTGTACCTGGTCTTGATGGTAATAACTTTAATTATCAAGTAGAAGCATTTAAATAGAGCTAGACTCAACCTGATAAGCCTACTAGTAATGACCCATATAATCCTGGTGATGGTTGGGTACTTACTCCTGATATGTCCACAGGTATATGGTGGAAATCTGTAGCATTAGTTCAAGGTGAAACAGGTTCTGTAATAGAATGGGGGGCTGTAGTAAAAGTAACTGGTCAAGGCGTTGTTATTAAAGGTACTTTGGACTCTACGGATGATCTTCCAATGGAAGGTAATTAGATAGGAGACGGTTGGGTTATTGATGGTTTCTTGTGGGTATGGAATGGTAGTGATTGGGTAAATGTAGGTAAGGTTCAAGGCATGGATGGTAACTACTATGAATACAGATTTGCTAGAAACAATAGTTGGAGTTCAGCTCCTTCGTTAGACCAAGATACTCGTTATCCTTCTGGTTGGAGTTCTTCAGCTCCTGCTTTAAGTGATGGTAAAGTCTTATGGGCTACTTTTGCTTATATCAATGGTAGTGATAATACTATGATAGAAGACTGGTGCGATCCATACTATATGACTGGTATGACTGGTGATAATGGTGGTTCAGGTGTTCCTGGAGTAGGTTATGAAGTTAGATACTGTAAAGGTACTGAAACTACTTATACAGGAGAACAATGGAGCGACACTATGAAGCGTAAGAGAGATCCAAAAGGTTGGTCTACAGATGTTCCTGAGTTAGTTAGTGGTGATGAATATAACTACATATGGTTTATTCAATGTAGAATAATAAATGACGAATTAGAGTCTGGTCAATATTGGTCTAAGCCTAATCCTATGGGAGGTATAATTACTCCAGATCCAGTAGGTTCACAACCTATAGCATATCCTATGGGTATATATAGTACTAGTACTCCTTATATTAACGATGGAGAAAAAGCTCCTTACGTATATGATACTAGTGATGGTAACTATTACTTCTTGAAATCAGTAATGACGTGGATTGGTACTCAATAGAATAATGTATCTCCAGCTACAGATACATCTGGCGCATGGACTAAGTTAGAAGGATACGAAGCAATCTATACTGACTTACTTATTGCACCTAACTCATTAGTAGGTGGAGCTGTATTTAATAACAACCTGATGTTCTCACAAAGAGGTAAGAATGCTAGTGATGGTGATAGTTCTGAATATCATTTGATTAATACTTCAGATCCTATGAATACTTCTAACTCGTTTAGACCTAACTTCTTGCTAGACTTTGCGAATGGTGAAGCTTACTTTGGAGCTGGAGGTATACACTTAGCAGCTGATAGTTCTAACACTTCTATACAATTAGAATCTGGTAATGTATCTGGAGGTAATGGTAGTATTGCCACTATAGATATAGATGGAGCTACATTCCAAAAGGTAGTATCATCTAGCAATCCTGCAGCAAATAAAAGAGCTGAACTTAGTATAGATGGACTGAGTATTAATATGGGCATACCTAAATTCTATGTTAATGATGAAGGAATGTCTTACTAGCATTATGCAGGATCTTCTACAGTAACAGATTTTAAGTTAGATACTACGGGAGCTATTACTATTGGACAAACTGGTTCTAACCACGCTATAATTGATAGTGGTAGTTTTTCATTAAAGAATAGCACTCTGGATAATATAGTTATTACTTATGATAATACTACTTCTTCAATAGTACTAAAGAACCCAACAGGAATAGATTCATCTAGAGTAGAAATAAAGGCTTTAGATGATGATGCCTCTGACGCTATCTCTGTAACTGCTTACGATTCTTGGGGTAATAAAGCGTACATATCTCCACTAGGAGTGACTGTATCCGATGGTGTAAATACTCACATAGATATTATGAAAAGTATGATTATAGTAACTAACTCTAGCGGTACATATATTGGATGGACTGGTACTAAAAATGGTTTACGTTTTATAGGTGGTATTTGTGTTGGTGAAGCTTAATTGAACTACTATGGATAAAGCAAAAGAATATATAAATAGTAAAACAAACTCTATACTTAAAACTAATATACTTAGGAACAATAGAGATGTTGTAGCAACCATAGTATACAATGAATTAACAGATTTATTGGAGTTTAGTAACACATCTAGTGTTACTACTCCTATAGATTCTGAAATACTAAAGAGATACTTACATTAGGTTAAACCATAGTTATATAGTGGTATACCTATGAAACTCAAACCGTATTGTATTAAGTGTGGTTGTGGTAATGGATACTTTAGAGGATTATACGATCCTTATGTATTAGCATTGTTGACAGAGGATGCAGATCCTTGGTTATGGGAAGATAACGGTGTAGTACTGTTAGAATAGTAGAAAGAAAATAATTTGATTGACAATGATAGCAAGAATTAAAGGTTTAAAGATTAGTCAAGCTTCAGAACGTACTGCTGTCACAGGATAGGAAATGATTCCATTCCAAGATGGTGAAAGAAATGGTAAGATCCGAATGATAGAGTTTAAAGATATGACTATGTATATCTTTGATCCTACTATCATTGATGGTAAAGTAAGTCAAGAAGATTATGACGCATTAAAGCAAGCTATAGAAGAAGGTAAGCTTATCTATACTATTAACTCTAATAGAAACGGATTAGACTTAGCAACTGAAGTAGCTATAGTTAGTGGTACTATATATATTGAATCTCCTGATTTTATTAAAGAAGAAGGTACAGATAATATATCTCAAGTAGTGTTTGATACTATTACTGTAGATGGTTCATTAAACTATAGTAAAGAACAATATACTACTACAGTTATTAAGACTACTGGAGATGGTACTAAAGTACTTACAGATAATGGTCAGTATGTATATATAGGTAATTTAGCGTTAACTAACATTAAGTTTAAAGACGGTACTAATACATCTACTTATGATTTAGTAACCAATGGCATTACCTTTAGACAGAATAGTACTCCATGTGTATCATGGAACACTATTAAGAGTGGTAACAACATCTATATGGATATACGTATAGCTAATGCTACTGCATCTATGGATGGTCTAATGAGTAAGGAAGACTATGTAGAACTTAATACTACTATACCTGGGCAGATTGAAGATCTAAAGGAAGCTGACTCCAATATAAATAATAGAATAGACGATCTTGACGATAAGATCGATAAAGAGATTGCAGATAGAGAAGCTGAAATAGATAGAATTGAGAATAAGTTTGATGGAGTTACTGATAAACTAGAAGATGCTTTACAGAAAGAGATTGAAGATAGGAAAGCAGGTGATACTACTATTACTAATAGTTTAAATGCTTTTATTAGTACTAAAGGTCAGCCTGGTGGATTAGCTGAATTAGACTCAACTGGTAAAGTTCCAGCAGCTTAGTTACCATCCTATGTAGATGATGTATTAGAATACTCTACTAAAGCTCAATTCCCTTAGACTGGTGAAACTGGTAAGATATATGTAGCTAAAGATACTAACTTAACATATAGATGGACTGGTACTCAATACTTAGAGATTAGTTAGAGTTTAGCATTAGGTGAAACTCCTAGCACTGCATATCCTGGAGATAAAGGTAAAGCTAATAGAGATGCTTTAAATAGTATGCCTACTAAGATTACATCATATATTACTCCTACTACTAGTACTGGTGAGTTAGTCAAGATTAACTATAAGTATGCAGCTAAAGATGGTTTGAATTACGGTCCTCTGTAGGATGATAATGTAGATATACCGTCAGCTACAACTACTAATGCTGGTGCTATGTCTGCAATAGATAAAGGTAGATTAGATGATTTATATGACGAATTTGGGAGTATAGAGAACCCAGGCAATAAGCTTGATTCACTACCTAATAACCTAGTTACTGGTTTAGATGCAACATCTAGAAATGCAACTGCTGTAACTATTAACTATAAACAATCTGATTTATCTGCAGCTAGTAATTCATACGCTAATCCTATTCCTAAGTCATAGACTATACCTGCTGCTACACAATCTGCAGCTGGTGTAATGACTGCTACTGATAAATAGAACTTAGACGTCAATATACCTAATAGAATTACTAATCTAGATAATAGAGTAACTACTGAAGTAGATAGATTAGAAGAGCTTATCGAGAGCAGTTCATCCGAGATTATTAACGATTTGAATGTAGAGATACAAGCTAGAAAGGATGGTGATGCTCAGTTACAGACTAATATTAATAATCTGTAGTCTACTATGAATACAGAATTAGCTAAGAAGGTTGGTAAAGTAACTGTAGCTGGTTCTGGTAATGCTGTTACTACTGCATCTATTAGTGGCGATACTCTTACTCTAACTAAAGGAGCTACATATAATAACTATGTACATCCTGCTGGTTCTGCACCTAGTAAAGCATCTGGATTCTATAAGTTCTCTACTGACTCTACTAGCCATGTTAAACAAGTTACCGCTGTAACTAAAAAGGACATTACCGATTTAGGAATAGCTGATACTGGGTCTACTCTTAGACTTATACGTATAGGTAGTAAAAAAGACTACGAGCATGTAGTAATTCTATTATGGAAAGATGATAGGGGTACTAATAGAATAGACGGTCTATTCTATACGGATAAGGTCGGTTCTACAAGAAGACAAACCGCTGAAGCTCACTTGTGGTTCTCTAAATGGGCTGCTGGTTCTGATTATAAGTTCATACTAAACACTAATCAACAAGGTTCGGGATTTTCATTAGTAACATGTACATATAATGGGGCTAAATGGTGGGGGTTAAAACATATAAATGATCAAGCAGTAGACTTTTACTTTGATGGTTCAATGTCTTACTAGATAAACCCTACTGTAGTAAAATATTATAATAGAAATACTTCTACTGTATTAAATACTGAAATTAATAGCTCTATAACTAATGAAGCTAGTAAACTTAGTAGATTCGATGTAAATGGAGACCCATATGCTTTCTTAAGTGAAGTTAACACTAAGGTTAGTAAGTCTGGCGATACTATGACTGGTAATTTATATTTTAATGATGGTTCTGCAATAAGTACTGCTGTAATTACATCTTCAGGGGTCGTTAAAACCACTTAGGAAATGATTGCTAAATACTTCCGTTTTGAAAAAAATGGCACTAATCAAGGTTATATAGGAGCCGGTTCTACTCAAACTGACGATATATATCTATAGGCGCAAAATAATAATCATATCCGCATTTGTATAAATGGTTATAGCACAGATTCAGGTATAAGTTTACTAAATAATAATAATGTAACCATAGGAAATAGTACAGCTACAGAAAAACTCAACGTTGCAGGTAATATTATATCTACCGGCAAAGTATCCGCAGCAAATGGTTTCTTCAAAGAATCTGATGCTAGATTAAAATCAAATATCAAACCTTTAGACTATACTTTAGAACAGATATGTTCTATACCTACTGTATCATTTATAATGAATGATTAGAAGCAAATAGGTACTATAGCATAGAACTTAGAGGAATTAGGTTTTGAAGATATAGTAACTGAAAGTGATACTCTTAAGTCTGAAGTAAAGAACCCTGAACAATTTGAATCATTCACTAAAGATGGTGAAGAGTATGTTAAGGTTAAGAAGGTAGAGTATGAGATGTTAGGTGTATTAGCTATTGAAGGAGTTAAGATGCTTAAGGATGAGATTGAAAAGCTTAAAGCTGAAATAGAAACTTTAAAGAATAAGCAGCATGAGTAATGAAATAGCAACATATTCTATGATATTAAGTAAGCTTAGTCTAGGTAAGAGTGGGACAGAATGTCCTACTAAGACCTAGATTTTAGCTATTAATTCATTAATCGTTATTGATAATGCTTCTACTTATGGAGCTAACGAATGTGTAAAGATAGATGATATACGTAAGAAAGCAGAGACTTGGAATTACTACTTAACAGTATCACCTACTAGTATGTCATTTGGAGCTGGCGGTGGTAGTAAATCTTTCACTGTTAGTTCTTATAAGAGAAAAGTATTAGATGGAGTAGAATAGAGTGGTGATACCAGTGTATCATTAAAGTCTACTACTATATCTGGTACTGGATTCTCTTTAAGTGGAACTACAGTAAGTGCTTCTGCTAATGAAATTACTTCAAATAGAACAGGTACAGTTACTATAACTCAGAATGAGTCTAATAAGACAGTTACTATTAGTTTATCACAGGATGGGGATGATGTTAGTTCATATGGTGAATGGACTATATCTGTATCAGCTAGTCCCACTAGTGTATCTAGTAGTGGAGGTACTTCTACTATTACAGCTAGCGCTAAGAGAACTGTATATTGGGTTAGTGGTGATGTTACTGAAGAAACAGGTAATCCTACATTATCTACTAACTTAGGTAGTCTTAGTAGTAGCTCTTCACCTAGTACTTTAACATTAGGAGAGAATACATCTACATCTAGTAGAACCGCAACTATTAAAGCAACTCATGGTGGTAAGTCAGCTACTTGTACAGTTACTCAAGCAGGTGCTGAACCTACTATTGAGTATGTATTTACAATTAGTCCATGGCAAGTTAATGTTGGAGCTAGTGGTGGTACAGGAGATATAGGCTTTACTTCATATAAGTTGGTAAATGGTAATCAGATCAGTTTAGGATATAGTATAGATAGTAGTACATTACCTTCATGGGCAACATATAGTAATGGTAGATTTACTATAAGTTCTAATTCATCTACATCTTCTAGATCTGCAAATGTGTACTTTACATAGAGTGAATCTGGAAAAAGAGATTATGCTACAATATCACAAAGTGGTTATGTACCACCCGCAGATAATTATGTATTTACTTGGGAAGGTGGTAGTACCTCAGATGTTAGCGCAAGCTTCCCGTGGGATTTCTCTACTAATGGAACTGCTGCTAATATACCAGTAGTATCTACTAAGAATGGTAGTAGTCAATCTTGGAGTGTGTCTAGTAAACCTAGCTGGATAACTACTTCTACTACTAGTAGTAAAGTTACTATTAGTGCATCTGATAATAGCGGATCTGCAAGAAGTGGAGAAGTAGTGTTGACTCAGAGTGGATCTGGTAAGACACTTACTATTAATGTTAGTCAAGAGGCTAAAGCTGCAGATACGTATTCATGGCAAATAAAGAAATCTTCAGAACCGAATGAAGATGCTTATTGGAGACAATCTATAACATATGATGTTCCAGCTAAGACTACAGGGTTCTCTGGAGGATGGTCTGTAAAGGGTAGAAAGAACGGAGAAATATTTGCTGAATATACTATGTCTTCTGACTCTCCAAGTTGGTTAACTGTAAGTGGAATCAGTTATACTGTTCAACATAATACTAGTAGTTCATCTAGATCTGGTACTCTTACATTAACTCAGGCTGAGTCTGGATTAGAGTGTTATATTGTAATTAATCAAGCTGGTTATACACCTACTTATACCTTTAATGCTACTCCGACTAATTTAAGCGTTGATGCAATATCAAACACGTACAGTTTCACAGTTAATTCTAGCAAGACGATATTGAATGATGATGGATCTGAATCATCTGAAAGGATTGGATGGACAGGAACAGATGATGCGGATTGGATATATCTTATTAATGCTTCAAACAGACCAAATTAGATAGGGACAGTTACTAATGAAACTACTTTACGAAGAACTGCTAAAATTACTTTAACGTAGGATGGAACTGGAATATAGGCATTTGTAAATGTTATTCAAGAAGCTGGGGTAGAATCAAATAATGAACTCTATATTAAAAGTATTCGTTACGATAGTGTACATTTGTTTGGTAATGGAAAAGTCCCGCATCTAGGAAGTCAGAGTTATTTCCTAGTACCAACAGACGTACCAATTCCTTGGAAAACAAGTAAGGGTCTTGTAGTAAATGGGGGGACTGTATATGCTGGTGATACTATTTCAGTTTATGTATCTAGTAATAATTCATATACACTATTACGTACCTTTGCTTTGGAAACCGGTGTTTAGACAGTGATAGTATAATGAATCCATATTTAGCACATATGACAGATAGAGAATTGTTGGAGCAGATATATCTTCTGCTCCTTCAGATCAACGTAAAGGTGAGTGAGATAGATAATGATACTAAACAATTTGGTATGAACGTAGCAGCCAATCTAGTTGGTGAGGCTCTAATTGCAAATAACAATGATGCCGAGAGAAGAAATAATTAAACAGCTTAAACCTTACTTTAACGTAAAGGAATTAGTATGTAATCACATATATAGTAGATTTGGAGAATAGTCATGGATGTTCTTAAGTACTCAGTTATTGCATGTACTACTGTGTCTACGTACAGATATACTACGTATGCCAATGTGTATTAATATTGGTAATATGCATCAAAGGGGTATGCGTTGTAACCTGTGTCCTTTAGTAAAGAGTAAGAAGAGTGTATATGTTAGCGGGCACTGTTTTGATAAAGATACAGAGGTTTTGACTAACAACGGTTGGAAGAAATATTATAACATATTAAATTCTGACATGTTGTTTACATATAATATATAGAATGATTCTATAGAACAGAAGCCTATAGATGGAATAATAAGATATGATTTCGATGGAGAACTGTTATGTGCAGAGAATCAACATATTTCTTATGCAGTAACAGATAAACATAGAATGATAGTTCAAAATCAGACAGGAAAATACAAACGTGTAACTAATAAGGTTATCAGTGAGAAATGGTAGAACTATTTAAATAGTCTGAAAAAGAATAACGGTTATCATATAGAACTAGCAGATTCAATACACGGTAGTAGAAAATTATTTAAAACAGCAGGTTTATCTTCTTGTAATAATGAATATGATATTAATCTGCTCCGTTTCTGTATGGCTGTAATATCAGATGGATATTTAGAAATAAAAGGAAATTGTGTAGCGTATAGATTTAATTTAAAGAAAGAAAGAGATAAAAAAGAATTAGAAGATATATTATCCGCTCTACATTGGAACTATACAAAAAATTATAGTAAAAGTCACGAAAAGAATGGATGCCAAGGTGTATACTCTTATTATATTAACTCTACTACAGGATGTCAAGTTAAGTAGATTATAGGCCTAGATAAAAAGATTCCTTTGTGGTTCTTATCTCTTAAACCAGACATATTAAAGCAGCTAATAATTACATACGCTAAGTTTGATGGTACTTTTGACAATAGAGATAATAATAGTGGAATCACTATATACTCTACTGATGATTATAATACAGATATTTTACAAATAATGTCTATATTATGTGGAATGAGATGCGTAAAGAAACATGAAAAAAACGTATAGGTAAATATTCGTGGTTGCAGTTATAATGTAAAAGACTTTTATAAATTGTTTATAACTTAGACTAAAGACTGTAGTGACGTACAACGTGACTGTTATTATACTAAAAAGTATAAAGGAGTAGTATGGTGTGTTAATAATGAAAACACAACTCTAATAACTAGGCGTAACGGAAAGGTTGTATTTATGGGGAATTGTACAGGTAATGCAATCGATTTCACATGTGATGATAAGACTGCAGAAGAAATAAGAGAGATAATAAAGGCTAAACCTTTATTATTGCCATGTAAAGTACGTTTAGAGGATGGTGTATCATGGGTTCATATAGATGTATATGATGATGGAACAGAAGATAAAATAACAACATTTAAAGCATAATATATGTTACAGAGAGAGATAGTTAGATTTAGAGCATCAGATACGTAGCCTAATCCTCTAGAAGTAGATTATTGGATTGACGTTACCTCTAATTACTATGGTGGTTGTATTAGATACTATCGTAATGATACTAATACATGGGAGACGCTAGATCTGAATGATAAGCAAGTAGATGCTATCATTGATTATATTAATAGAGCTCTTGATTAGATAGAACAGTTTATTAATGAAGCTATAACTGAAATCAGAAATGAATTAGCTGAGTTTAAAGATGAATTGAAAGAAGAAGTTAATAGACTGTGGTAGTATATTAATTAGAAAGTAGAAGAGTTAACTACTATTCAACAGAAAATTACTGAATTAACTTAGAATATACAAGAGTTAGATGGTAAAGTTACTGATCTTACTGAGTTAATTAACCAAGAGATTACTAATAGAACTAATGCAGATAATAATTTGCAATCTCAGATTAATGAGCTTAAGCAATTGATTACTAATGCATAGAATGCTATTGATACTCATGCTGCTAGAAGAGATAATCCTCATGTAGTTACTAGAGCTCAATTGTCATTAGCTACTACTGATAGTGTTGTATTTAATAAAGTAAGTGCTCCTAGTGGGTTCTTTAAAGAGTAATAGTTATGAATAAATGTGACGGTATAAAGATATTGGAGCTGGATCCTAAGCGTATACTAGAAGGAAACGAATACATGGTAATAGCAGAGAAGGATTAGAACTTTAAAGCTCCTATTAACTAGATTGTTGATTTAGTAGTTAGTGATGATAGACTTAAGAACTACATAGATACTACTATAGAATCTTCAATAGGTGATTTCAAAAATGAAGTTAATCAAAGTATATCTGAACTCACTAGTAAGATAAATAACCTGGATAGTAAGATAACTACTGTTAACAACAGAATTACTAAT